>Ga0115031_1000119_pt1 | contig 54954 bp, 52 predicted proteins | sample Maine_Asex4_meta_FD_87301 | JGI IMG/M metagenome (GOLD analysis project Ga0115031, IMG submission 87301) | Marine algal microbial communities from Maine, USA - Maine_Asex4_metaG | ecosystem: Host-associated > Algae > Red algae > Unclassified | place: Maine, USA | collected 2015-01-05
GATTTGGTTGATGGTTTGGGTAGTCTAGTTTCAACCACCGAACATCTAGAACAAAAGATTCAAACCAGTCAGACAACTCCTGCTTCCCCAGGCAAGTTTGCTTCTAATTCAACAGAATACTGGGAGATTGACAAGCAAGGGAAAGTTACACAGTAATATTTAAAAGCCTTAATGTGAGCAAGTAGGGAGAGGAGAGATAGCTTTGTTTAGAGTAATCATTTACCGCAGAGCTTCTTTAAAATTCCCCGATTATAAAAATACGATCGCTTTCTCAAACTAATTTTTCCGCAATAGTCAAAAGCTAGCTAGATTAATAGAGATACAGATTTAGATAGTCAATAATCTCGCAATTAGCAGATTCAAAGGAAATTTTTAGATCGAGCAAATGGTTTTAGATCGCCACAGACAAGCAATAAACTATATCGTTGAGGGAACATACGATCGCTTTTTAGAGTTGATTATTTATCCTAGCGTCTGGGTAGCTTTGGCGATCGCTTCTTTGGGCATCTATACCCAGTCAACATTGGGTTTAAATAGTGATTGGCAACCTATCTTACTGATCTTCTTTACGGCTTTAATTCCTTATAATCTCGATCGCATTTTTGATTCTTATGTGCAGATTATCCCCGATGATAAAGCACAGCTATTTTTCCGCCAGCCTTTTGTATTAATTTTATTAGTTATAGCGATCGCAGGGGCGGTATTTCTGCTATTTAATGCCCCTCAAAATGTTAGATACGTCAGTATTGCTGGCATTTTCCCCTTGCTATACGGTGCGCCAGTGTTTCCCCTAAAAGGCGATGAATGGCGCTGGTATCGACTCAAAGATATTCCTGGTTCAAAAGCCTGGATCGTTGGTTCGATCATTACCTACGCTGTTGTTGCTCTACCTATTGCTTATGCTGGAGTTAGCTTCGATTTTAGTACAGCAGTAATTACTCTTTGTTTATTTATCTTTATTGTCACCAACTCTCATATATTTGATATTCGCGATCTCGATTCAGATCGTCAAAAAGGCGTAGTTACCCTGCCAATTATGATCGGCGTTAAGGGTACAAAATTACTTTTATCGGCAATGAATATATCGGTAATTTTAATTGTTCTTTTCTCTCTTAATAGTAATGCGATCGCTTTTCGTCCAGAATTAATTTTAGCTACCACAGTAAATTTAATTTATATTACGCTGGTAAATACCAATACACCCCGTTGGGTATATAGCATCCCGATCGAAGGTTGCTTGTTTATTCCTTTTATCTACCAATTGGCGATCGGCAATTTGACTTAATTTCTTATCTCCTTACATTAATTCAGGTAATGTCAGAGCCGGAATTAAATAATGCCTCTATAATCTTGCTCACAACAGACAAGCCGATCGCGATAATACCCAAAGCTGCTAAAAATCCTGGAAGAGTTTTGGCGTTTATCTTCGCGCACTGTTTAAAATAAGGAGTTCCAGGCTGGCAATCAATATGTTGATTTCTGAAATAAGCAGGTAATTCAAATCCAACGTGGATTAATATATCGTCTGCGTATATATTCCCAACTCTATTATCGAGAACAATTTGATAAACGTTTGTAGATCCAACTAACTGCTCGATTGAATTAACGACTGTCGAATCAGATTTTAGACTAAGTAATCTATTTCCAGGTTTTATTTGATTCAATCTAACTAATTCTGGCGCAATTAAAGTTCTTACGTAGATTAAGTTTGGACTGGCAATTTTTGTTCTATTGTCGATCGAATAATAACTAAGTGAAGAGTGTTGCTTTATTTCCTTGACTGTATTTTCTCGCTGATGATGAGTTTCAAAATTATAGCCAATTACGCGATCGCCTACTTGCAAATTCTCGACTGCAACATTGACCGTCGGTGTAGCGATCTTTGTTCCCGCACCAAAACCAGCAGGGATATCATTAGCTGATGCAGGAGGGATAAGTAAGCAATTAAAAATAATAAACACAACTAAGCCAATTCCCATTAACTTAATTAGCTTCTGAAAAATATTCATTATCAAGTAAAGAAACAAAAATATATTATTTCTTTCTACCCTAACAAAACCTAATATTGCCCTGTAATTATGTACGTGCAAGCACTGCTTTGCACTATCCCCATTTGAAAATAGCTGCACCCCAGGTTAAACCAGCACCAAAACCAGAAGCAGCGATCGTGTCTCCAGGCTTAACTCTGCCGTCTCTTACCGCAGCGTCGAGGGCAAGCGGAATAGAAGCAGCGGAGGTATTGCCATATTCGGCAATGTTGCTCAGAATTTTTGACGCGGGGATCTTGAGTCGTTTTGCTACTGCATCCATGATCCGCTGGTTTGCCTGATGGAGCAACAGCCAGTCTATATCATCGGCAGTAATATTTGCCTGAAACATTGCCTTACTGATGGCTTCGGGTACTCTAGCGACGGCGAAGCGATATACTTCTCTACCATTCATGCTAATAGGATTATATGAGCCATGTTGAGCGACGATATCGTCAACAAGAGGTTTACCCTCTCCCTGGTAATTCAAGTTTAGGGAATCATTCTGACTGCCGTTGCTGTACATACCAGAACTTAGCAGGCGGTTATCTTCGGTTGCCTGACATATTGCTGCACCGGCGCCATCACCAAACAAAATACAGCTAGTGCGATCGCTCCAGTCAACCCAGCGAGATAGTACATCCGCACCGATAACCAGCACGTTTTTATATGTGCCACTACGAATAAACTGGGAAGCGGTGACAAGCGCAAACAAAAAGCCCGAACAGGCAGCAGTAAGATCGAACGCCACGGCGTTAGTTGCCCCAATTAAGCCTTGGATACGACAGGCGCTACCAAACAAATCGTCTGGGGTGGAGGTAGCCAAGACAATTAAATCGATATCTGTAGAAGAAATACCCGACATGGCGATCGCATTCTGGGCGGCAACGGCAGATAGCTGACTCAAGGATTCGCTGGGTGAGGCGATGTGACGATTTCGCATGCCTGTTCTGGTATTAATCCACTCGTCGGAGGTATCTACCATCTGTGCAAGATGATCGTTAGTCAAAATTGATTCTGGTGCAGCCGAACCACATCCAGTAATCGCCATCCCCACACCCGCGTTATCCAATGTCTTACTCCATTACTTGTTTGGGCTATTTATCTACCGTCTTTTAATAATTTCCTCTAAGTAGCACTGGCTTCAGTCTGTTTATCGGCTTCTAGCCGTGGCTGATTATTAGCCTTAATTTTTTCTAGTACTTCATTGTCGATCGCTTCTTTGGCTAGACGAATGGCGCTAAACATCGAACCACGACGAGAGCTGCCATGGCTGATAATACAAATACCCGCTACACCAAATAATAATGCTCCACCGTGTTCGGCGCGATCGATCCGACGCTTGATGTTCATTAAGTTTGGCTTGAGGATTGCTGTTCCTACCTTACCGTGTAAGCCCTTGGGTAACTCCTCTTTCATAATCTGCATCATAACTTCACCGATCGCTTCGGCGAATTTCAGCACAACATTACCAACAAAGCCATCGCAAACAATAATATCGAACTCACCCGATAATACATCTCTGCCTTCGGCGTTACCCAAGAAAGGAATTTGGGGATTGTCCGTTAACAATTTATGGGTAGTTAAAGCCAGATCGTTACCTTTAGAAGACTCTTCGCCTATGTTGAGCAATCCGACTTGCGGTTCTTCTCTACCTAAAACGTATCGACTGTAGATCGTACCCATCAAAGCAAACTGTTCTAAATACTTTGGCTTACAGTCAACGTTTGCGCCAACGTCAAGGACGATTACTGATTTACCAGGAATGATTGTAGGTAAGACTGCACCAATAGCAGGACGTTCGATACCCTTAATTCTCCCCAATCTCAACAGCGCCGATGCCATCGCTGCGCCAGAATGCCCCGCAGAAACCACTGCGTCAGCTTCTTTTTGCTTAACCAAATTCATCGCCACATTAATCGAGGCTTTTGGCTTACGACGTATGCCGACTAAAGGTTCTTCCTTCATAGTGATTACGTCTTCTGCGTGAACCACCTTTACATGTTCTGAATCCTGACCACCATGTTTTTTAATCAGAGGCTCTATCTGTTTCTCATCTCCGACAAGCAAGACATCCACCTCCAATTCTGCCGAAGCCTGGATTGCTCCTGCAACAATTTCTTCAGGGGCAAAGTCTCCCCCCATAGCGTCCACTGCAATTCTTGCGCGTGTTAATCCCATGTAGCAAATTTTATATAAGCCTTACAAATTTTAACAGTCTAAGGTCAAAGATTCCTAATCTCCCGCGAAAATGACTCCACGATTTTCGGATCTGCGGACTCAAAAAACAAAAATATCGGCAATAATTGTTATTTTAGCTTGCAGGTAGTTTTACTTTGGCTCAACTATTTCGATCGCTCTATGTTAGATTTTATCGTTTTGGGCATAACTGGTATTGCTGCTTGGTTTAATATTTCGCCAGCCAAATCAAATTTACAGCCTTTAGAATTACTTGCCTGGGAACAGTCAGCCGTTTTTCAGCTACCTAAATTCGATCGCGATCGCACTTCGATCGCCATTGCCGATAATTATCTGGAAAGTCTAACTCAGCAGGGATTCGATCGCGAGCTTCAGGGGGTATGGGTGCAATCTGGTTGGGACGTATCCGCCAGTAATTTGGGCAAAACTCCCCTGCCTGCTGCCTCTTTGACCAAAATTGCCACAACTCTGGCTGCCTTGAGTAAATGGGGCGCAAAGCATCAGTTTCCTACTAATGTTTATGTTACAGGTGAGATCGATCGAGGAATTGTTACAGGCGATCTGATTATTGAAGGTAATGGCGATCCCCTGTTTGTTTGGGAAGAAGCGATCGCTTTGGGAAATGCTCTCGATCGAGTTGGTATTAAAGAAGTTCGAGGGAATATTTTAGTTACAGATCGCTTTTATATGAACTTTGAATCTGAGTCTCTTAAGGCAGGAAATCTATTATTACAGGCTTTAGATCGCGATCGCTGGCAATCGGCAGTTACGCAACAATATTTACAAATGCAGTCAGGAACAAAACAGCCTGAAATTAAGATTACTGGCTCGATAAAATCGATCGAACAAATTCCGAAAGCTCAATTATTAATCCGCCATCGCTCTTTACCTTTAGCCGAGATACTGCGACAGATGAACATTTACAGTAATAACAAGATGTCGCAAATGCTAGCGGATCTTGTTGGTGGCGCGAATATGGTAGCCGAAACTAGTGCAGAGATAGCTGGCTTTCCGACTACAGAAATCAAGTTAATCAACGGTTCGGGTTTGGGAGAAGAAAATCGTATATCTCCCCGTGCTGTCTGCCAAATGCTAATCGCGATCGATCGCCTATTACAACCATTCTCTTATAACGCGGGCGATCTATTTCCCACCGCAGGTAGAGATATTGTCGGCACAGTGCAGAATAGAGGCATACCGACGGGTACGACTATTAAAACGGGAACTCTAGATAATGTTAGTGCTTTAGCTGGAGTAATTCCGACGAGCGATCGCGATCGGGTTTATTTCAGCATTATTAACTATGGTCGTCCAGCCACATATCTACGCCAGCAGCAGGATAGTTTGCTGAATGAATTAGTCCAGCCTTGGCAGCTAAAACCAGTTGATTCTAATCTAGCTCAAGAAAATAGCTGGTATTTAGGTAATCCCGATCGCAATAAATTAAATATTACTAATTAACTCCTCTATTATGCTATCTATTATTCGTTCTCTGAATAAATTCAAGCTATGGCAAATATTCGTAATTTTTCTTTTCGGCTTTTCTGACAGCGTCTTAGCTCAATCCATAGACAGTTACTGCATATCCAGAGTCAAACCTGAAATAGAAGCAATTCCTAAAATACCTTTCGCAGCATATGTTTTCTCTCTCAATGGCAAAGAGTATTTATTGGAAAAAATAGTAGGAATAGGAGAATTACATATAAAAGATAGAATCAGTGGTCAATTGATTTCTAAAATACCAACTTCTTTTCGAGAAAAAGATGAATGGATTAGGTATATAGAGATTGGCAAAGATAATACGGTTTTAATGGGAACCCGTATGAACAACTATGTTAGTAAAATTTTAGAATATCCTGAAATAAAATTAGCTAAAGTATCGGCATACCCCAAGATTTACAAGCAGAAATGCGTCGGATTAAGATGGTTTCTTGGCGACTGTACTGCTAGCAGTTTTAATTATAGTCCGACTTTAAATCGTCTCTTTATATCTGGTTATCGCGAGATGTCTGGTAAACATAGGTGGGGAACGATTGAATCAAAGCTTGGTAATTCTTATGATGAGAGTGAAACATTACCTTTTTCTAAATCAATAAAATCTTTTGCTGGAGATAGTCCTTCCCTAAATGGCGTTTTTTTTAAAGGTGTTGACAATGACGTAATTTTTTATGATGGAAGCAAAACAACTCAGCTACCAAAAGGAATAAAAGAATTTGTTAAAAATATTCCGTCTTTAAATGGTGTCATGCTTCAGGGAGAAGAAAATGAAATGTTTTTCTACAATGGGCAAACTATTGTAAAGCTCGATCGGAAAATTGAATACCTCGTTCGAGAAGTTCCTTCTTTAAGAGGAATTTTGCTTATGGGTTCTAAAGCCGAGGTTCTTTTCTACGACGGTAATCAAATTACTGAAATATCTAAGGATTTTGTTTCAAATAACAAACCTGAAAGCTGGGAAGTGATTGAGCCAATCGTTTTTAACCAACCTTTATCAAAAGTATCAGAAGAAAGACTGTTTATACGAAACTTTGGTATTCAAAATAATTCTCAGTTTTTATTGGAATTGACAGATAAACTTTCAACAAAACCTATTCCCTTTCCTAAAAATATAAATATCAGTTCGCCTCGGCTTTTTCGGTTTCCCGATGATTCTCTAATCTGGGCAAAAATGGGTAATCATATTCTGGTAGAAAATAATGGAAATTTCCAAAGCGTCGTGACTGTACCCAAGTGGCATACTCTTTACCGCAGTCCATATACTACAGATGTATTTCAATTTGAGGTAAGAAAGGGATCTGGAAAGCAATTAAAAATTGCGACTTATTATATAACCAAAGCTTCGCCTATCGCTAGCTGCGAACACATGCTCAATCCAAATAAAACGATATTGTTACAACCAGAGTTTTAAAATCAATCGCTTAATAATATGATTGTCTAAAAGCCATACGTAGCGCGATCGCACCTGATAATAAAAAAGGACTAGATGCGATGACATCCTAGTCCTATCCTGTTTCAAAAGTAACTAAAACTAGCTATTAGGTACAGTATTTACCGCAGTTGCACCTTCTACTCCTTTAGCAACCTGTTCTGCTTTAGATAGAACACTCTCAGCATCGGGATTATATTTTAAAACTACAGTACTGCCTGTTTGAGCTACCCATAGACCAACGCTATCGGAAATACCAGCTTCGTCTAATGCTTGGGCAACACGCTTTGCTAGACCGCTTTCGTCGAACTGACCGTCTAAACCAACTTTTTCGGGAGCAATATCGTTATCTTTTGCTGCTGACGATACGGCTACCTTACCCGCTTTTTTCGCTTTATCTTCTTCTTTCTTGCCGAATAGTTTTCCTAAGAAACCCATATGCTTAATTCCTCTTGTTTTGTCTCAAAAGCACAATTTATAATCTTGCACTTTGAAAGAAGTATAGAGTCCTTAAGTTAAAACGCAGTCAAGAACTAATAAAGACTTTATATTCATGAGCCTATTTTTGCTGCATTTCTCCAAGATATTTCTGCAAATATGGAGAAAATACTTCATAGATTAGAGTCAAAGGTTGGCGATCGTGCCAAAACAGGTAATGGCGACCCCAGAAAGGCGCTTTTTGCCCAAATGCTGCTTCTAATTCTGGACAGTTGCCATAATAAACTCCACGCACGTCTCGATATAGTTCTGTATGTAAATTGGATAGGCTACGCCAGACGGGTAAGGAACGATTTTGCAGATAATCATCAACGTTACTACCATTCCACCAAGAGGCTGCATAAGCCAATCTTTGACCCGATGCCGTACGCAACCATACCTGTCTCCGTAATCGTGGTTCGGCGATCTCTTCAATCTCTTCTGGCGCACCATCGTCCTTTTTGCCAATCAGAGACATATCAATTACGTCTACCTCGGTTCTTTCCCCCGTCAACAACTGCAAAAGGTGAGTTGGCGAACCATCTCCTAATAAGAGCATTTGCCAGGTAGGAGATAGCTGTTCGTGGGGTAATCCCTGCTGGACGACTTCTCGATCGCCAGACCAAATAGGGTCGAGGGAATGCCAGCTACCAGGAGCAGTGTAAAGATTAAATGGTTGAGTTGCAGTCACGCTTGGTTACAAAACTTTATGTATATTAGTAAAGATCGTAACGCTCTTTGCCCAAAAAATCTCGGTTTTGATTTAAATAATAGCGATCGCCATGAATAAATAGCTTTGCGATCGCCGTAATCGAGGAATCATTCGGAATTTTCTTGCTGATAGATAAGCTTGATACCTTGAAAAATTAAATTGGGTTCGACTACTGTTTTACCCTTCAGTTCGGAGAATTGCTGGTGTAAAAACTGTGACAATATTTCCCCGTCTCCCCCTGTGAAAATGATCTGACTCTGGGGAAATTGCTGAAGCCAATCAACAATATAGCTGTGAATTCCTGCGATCGTCGAGTATAGAACACCGCTGACGATCGCCGAATCTGTATCTAATGCCCAACGAGGCGGTAAACTGGCTGGTAGCATTACTTCAGGTAAAGCAGAGGTTTTTTGCTTGAGGGAGAGTAATTGCGAGCGTAATCCTGGTAAAATTGCCCCTCCGATCAGGGTTCCTATTTCATCTACTCCCGTAAAAGTCAAAGCTGTTCCCCCATCGATCACCAGACAGGCTTGCTGATAGGTTGATACCGCTCCCCAACCTACCAAAGCGCGATCGACTCCCATTGTAGGATAAGTATTTGTTAGTTTAATATTTTTCAAGCGAATTATGGTCAAATTATCGTAATAACGCCAGTATTTTGATTGATTCGCCACCACAGAAGCTAAATATACCGAAAGATGAGTTAAACCTAATTTTACAAGCTCGCTATGTAGCATCAGGTGTGGTAACTGAGCGGGTTTAACTGAGATTGCCATATGGTGGGTGTTCCATGTCTCAACCAAGGTAAGATGCCTAAACCATGCCCAGTGTAATCTAGAATTACCAATGGCAAGCGCCAGCCAGTTGTCATCATGCTCCACTTAAAATATTTAGATACTTTCTTACGTACATTATCGTTACATAAAACCTAACTAAAGTATTTTTGTAAGTTCACGACACGCTTCTTACAAAGAATTTGGCGCATTATCCTTCAAGCCTTGTTTACAAATCGATTCTGCTAATCTAGCTGCCGATTGTTCGGCTAAATTAATTTTCTCCCTACTACTGAGTGTAGTTATAGTGCGTTTTCTTTTAATTTACTGTTTCATCACAGTATTGTTTGAAATCTATGTAACAAAACCAATTAATTATTCTGGTTGATTTTTTGCCATTGTTGAATCCAGGTAATCAACTGAGCATCGCTAATTTTCTGCTTGATACTGCCTATTCTTAACAGCTCATTTAGATCTGCTGCGGATTCACCTTTTTGAAGTTTATAGGCAGCGATTAAACTCTCTCGATCGATTAAAGATTTACCCAAACCTAGCGATTGCTGTAGTTTGCGCTGTTCATCCTTAGCGATCGCTTCAACTACAAAATCAGTACTATTAGCTTTCTCTAAAACTCCCGCCAGAGCATCTATATAGGCAGTACTATTATCGGCGATCGCAGTTTTTGACTTAACTGGCGTACCAAAACGGCGAAAAGCGGTAGCAGCAGAGATAAAAGCGATTATAACTGTTTGAATGAAGATGAAGAGCCAGGGAGTCTTAGCAAGATAACTAAGAAGATCTTCTTGCTTTTCTTCGGCGATCGCATCTTTGTCTTTATAACCGTGGATATATTCATCTATCCAAATAGCTTGGCGATCGTCTACCAAGCCTGCTAGAAATTGATAGTTATCGGGATTATTTTGATAAGCATTGGCAGCCAGATAGGGAGTAGTGCAGTAGATAATTTTGCCTTTGCCAATTTCTTCCTGCCAAACAACTGCACCATAGCGATCGTTGAGAATAGCTTTAATCTTTGATTTTTTATACTCTTGCTTGGGTAGTCGAAAACGACGGGTAGTTTCTATTTCGATCTGATTACTGGATAAAGTTTCTTGGCGATAGGGAATTGAGCTGTTAAAGGGTGCAGCAGTCGCAGGCTCGTATTTGCCAACAATTACCAGAGTATTTCCTTTACTTATCCAGTTTGATTCGATGCTAGATATACCTGCTGCGCCTAAAAAGTAATAATCTTTGCTGAGAATCTGCACATAGGTAACATTTTCAATATCACTCTGAATTAACTTTGCAAAAGGTTTGCGCCAACGTTTAATCGGCATCTCTTTCTGGCTCATATATTCATACCAAGCACCATAGCCATCGGCAGCTTTGCTGTAGGTAGAGCCACTATTATTTTTTTGTCCACTACTGTTGGGAGCTGCAACCAAAGTTAAAACAATAATTACGGCGATCGCAATTCCCACGAAGATCCATTTGCGCTGACGAAAATTTGGCATTATCTATAAGAATTTAATATATTAATTTTGATTTTATTGCTCATGCTCGATCGCTAATGTTTCAATTCTCTATTTGCCGATATGCCTGCTGGCACTCTTCAAACATACTCTGGGTGGCTTCGGCATTACTAAAACAAAGTCTTTGGTGAATTGATAATAATAATTCGTAGGGTTGTAGCGGAGATATTTTGATTGCCGATAGCGATCGCCGATATTCTCGATCCGTCAGGCTTTTTTGAACGGGAATTACGCCTCGCTCATCCAGCAGTTGTAACATTGCCTGATAGAGACAAAAGATTGCCTGGCGATAGTTGCCTTCAATTCTGGCAGATTGCGATCGCTCGATCCAGTCTGCTGCTGATAGCTGATGAGTTTTCGGCTGTGGTGTGTATGCCGAATTGCGATCTTCTCGTTGCCAGCGTTTCCAATAAGGACGTAACAATAACCATAGCTGCCAAGTCATCCAGACTAGCAAAATGGCAATCAGCGTCCAAAGACAGAATTTAATAATTTGCCAGAAGAAACTAGAACCAAAATCTGAGTTTCCATCTATATTTGGCCGAGATAGCCTGTATTCTAGCCATTCACTAAATTTTTGTCTGATTAAATTAATACGCCAGCCTAAACCATCTTGTCTGAATGACCCTGCGGACATAATATAATGTGGGTTGAAAATATCGATTATTCATCATTAAACATCGATCTTTAGCGATTGGGTAGAGCAAAAAGAAGTACCAAGGGCGTTAAATTTACCCAGAGCGATCGACAAAAGCTCATCAAGCCAAATTTCAAATACAGGCGATCGACTCTGTAAAACTCTAGGAACAGCGTTTAAAATCACAGTTTCCTGGCTGCAGTAAAGCTAGACTCAAAGCCTAAATTAATTACTATAATTTTTACAGGCTGCTAAATAGATATGCGTTTTTTTAATCAGATTAATTTACAAACTCCAGAAAGCGTTGAGCTTGAGTTTACCCTGGCAGGAATAGGTAATCGTTCTTTAGCCCTATTAATTGATTATATTATTGTTAGTTTATCTATGCTTTTGGTGTGGGGTACAGGATTTTTTGTTCTTTTTCAATTAACTGGAGTTGGGCTTCCAGATAAACTATCACAGTGGATCGTCGCTATCCAATCCATGACCGCTTTTGCTATTTCGGTAGGCTACTTTGTAGTTTTAGAAACAGTTTGGGGAGGGCAAACTCTAGGCAAGAAGTGGACAAAAATAAGAGTTATTCGTGATGATGGCAAGCCAGCTAGACTGCCTCAGGCAATTTTACGAGGCTTATTAAGACCAGTTGATGTTTTCACTTCCGTAGGCTCATTTTTTATTATCTTTACCCGACAAGAAAAACGTTTGGGCGATATGGTGGCAGGAACGGTTGTGGTTCAAGAAGAATCAAAAGTAGCCCAGGTTGATATCGATCCTGAAGCTGAAAACTTAGCAGTTCGGTTAAAAGTAGATGCGGAACTCGATCGCCTGTTGCCAGACGATTTTGCAACAATTCGCGATTTTCTTCAAAGACGCAAAAGTATCATGCTGGAATATCAACATCAGCTTAGTCGTAAATTAGCACAACAGGTTTTAGAGATTATCCTTTTAGATGCCGTACCCGAAGGTTATAGTAACAGTCAATTTTTAGAAGCTATTTACTTGGCTTATCAACAAGACGATTTATCTGCTCAATAGTTAGAGTTCGGCTACATTGCGATCGCTCAGCCAGCTACCGAAGATAATAATTAAGCTATTTGCAATAGATAGCAAAAATATTTTGATAGAGTCTGCTTCCTTTTTAAACTTAAGAGCTAAAATCTAGAAAATAATTATTTAAGAAGAAGGTCTATCTAACAAACAGCAACTATAAGTAATATCACATATTTATTACTATAAAAAATATTTTAAATATAATAAATACCGTAGATTGAGTGAGGCTTACTGCTTGGGAACAAGCCTATAATTGAAGGCGAATTTTTGGTTAATTAATCATGATTAGTCAGTGCCTAAATCCCGATTGTCTGTATGTAAACGTAGAAAATACAGAATTATGCCAAAGATGCAACAGCCAATTGCAACTGATGAATCGCTACCGCGCAGTCAGCATTTTGGGTCAGGGTGGTTTTGGTCGAACTTTTTTAGCGATCGATGAAATGAAACCATCCAAGCCACGCTGCGTCATTAAACAATTTTTACCTGAAGTTAAAGGGGAAAAAGCCCTAAAAAAAGCAGCAGAACTATTTGAAAGAGAGGCTTCTCGCCTGGATGATTTGGGTCAGCACGAACAGATTCCGTCTTTATTAGCTTTTTTCGACCAGGAAGAACACAAGTATTTAATTCAAGAATATGTTGACGGACAAGATTTACTCAAGGTTCTCTCAGAAGAGGGCGTTTTCGATCGCCATCAGATTAAAGAATTGCTTGAAGATTTGTTAGATGTTCTCAAGTTTGTTCACGAAAATAATGTAATTCATCGAGATATCAAACCCGAAAATATTATTAGAAGAAATCAAGACGGTAAATTGGTTTTGGTGGATTTTGGTGCTGCCAAAGAAGCCATGATGTCTGATGATACTTCTCAAGTTGGTACTATCATTGGCTCTATTTCTTACATTGCTCCCGAACAGGCTGCTGGAAAAGCTAAATTTGCTAGCGATCTTTATAGCTTAGGTGCAACTTGTCTACACTTGCTGACTAATATTGAACCTCTGAATCTGTTCGATACAGACGAAGGAGAATGGAACTGGCGATCGCATTTACAAGATAACGAAATCGACTATGAGCTAAGTCATGTTCTCGATAAGCTAGTTGAAGGCGCAACCAAACGACGTTTTCAATCTGCCATTGAGGTAGAAAAAGCTCTAGCTGGCGAAATTATCCCAGTGGTTCGTTCGCCACAGCAGACCTCTAAACGTTCGAGTAAACAGTCGTCGAGCCGTCAAGCAAAACCTGCAACCCCGAAGTCTAGAGGACATAAAAAAACTCAGAAGCTCGATTTACAAATTATTGAGTTTCAATATACGAGAATTTCTGACGATCCCTGTCTGATTATGGGTAAGAAAGTTGGCTTGTCTACAAGTCGCTCTTCGGGTAAGGCTAAATACCTAACTTTGCGCCTAGAAAATAAGGTTAGCATTGACCTAATCGGGATTCCTGGAGGTAGATTTTTGATGGGTTCTCCAGAACGTGAGCTAGAAAGAGAAGCGGAAGAATCTCCCTCGCACCCTGTAACAATTCGTCCATTTATGCTGGGACAATATCCAGTTACTCAGGCTCAATGGTGGGCAGTAATGAATAATAATCCTTCTCGCTTTGCCGATTCGGACGTAATTAACAGCAAAAAGCCAGTAGAACGCGTATCTTGGCTTGACTGCAGCTTATTTTGCGAAAAACTTGCCAAGCTAACTGGCAGAGAAATTAGGCTGCCAACAGAATCCGAATGGGAATATGCCTGTCGAGGTCAAACGAAAACTGCCTTTCACTTTGGCGCAACAATCGGTACCGAACTGGCAAATTACAACGGTGAAGATATTTATGGTGCGGGTATGGAAGGAAAAAACCGTCAGTCAACTACCGATGTCGATAGCTTTTCGGCAAATCCCTTTGGTTTATACGATCTACACGGCAACGTAGCGGAATGGTGTGTTGACACTTGGCATCCAAACTATCAAAATGCACCTACTGACGGTAGCTCTTGGGTTAGCGGTCATCCTCAGGAAAGGCGCGTACTTCGTGGTGGTTCGTGGCTACATTTACCTGGTTCTTGCCGTTCGGCGCAACGTTTTAAATCAGCTCCTCACAATAAGTCAGATGCTTTTGGCTTGCGGATTGCAATGAGTATTTAATTTAAATTCTTATAAAAGCGCGATCGCATTTCATATTTGCGATCGCTTTACGGTTTCTTCTGCCCGAAAATTGTCTAACTTGATGGAGGTAGGATAATTGAGAAGCAGCGATCGATCTTTGAATCTTAGAGAGTGAATTATGAAAGCAGTTGGTTTGACCAAATATTTGCCGATTAGCGATCCAAACAGCCTGCAGGATCTAGAAATCGATCGCCCGATAGTCAAGGAACACGATTTATTAATCCAGGTCAAGGCTATCTCGGTAAATCCTGTCGATACAAAAGTGCGCGGTTCTAAATCTAAACCAGATGAACCCCGTATTCTTGGCTGGGATGCGGCAGGAATAGTAAGAGAGATGGGAGAGAAGGTAACTGGTTTTCAGCCTGGGGATGAGGTTTACTATGCAGGAGACATAACTCGCCCTGGTAGCAATAGTGAATTTCAGTTAGTAGACTATAGAATTGTCGGTCACAAGCCCAAGAGTTTAGAATTTGCCTCAGCAGCAGCTTTACCCCTGACCAGCATTACCGCTTGGGAAGCCTTATTCGATCGCTTGAATATTAGCCCAGATGGAGCAGATGCAGGTAAATCGCTTCTAATTATTAATGGTGCGGGGGGAGTAGGCTCGATCGCCATTCAGTTAGCGACCAAACTAGCTCGGCTAAAGGTAATTGCCACTGCTTCTCGTCCCGAAACTATTGCCTGGTGTCAAAAACTCGGCGCAGATTATGTTGTGAACCATCGGCATAATCTGGCGGAGGAGATAGAGAAGATTGACTATCCAACTGTTGACTACATTCTCTGTCTCAATGATACCGATGGACACTGGCAGGCGATCGCTCAAGCAATAAAACCTCAAGGTACGATCTGTTCTGTGGTTGAGAACCAAGAACCTCTATCTATGAATGTTTTAAAGCAAAAAAGCGCGGGTTTAGTCTGGGAATTTATGTTTACCCGTTCGATGTATCAAACTGAGGATATGGCAAAACAGGGCGAACTGCTCGATAAAGTTAGCCAGCTAATCGATCGCGATACTTTAATCTCTACCTGCAAAGATATAGTCAGACCGATTAACGCAGCAAACCTCAGAAGCGTTCATCAACGGATCGAAGCAGGAAAAGCGATCGGTAAAATTGTCTTAGCAGACTGGTCATAGCTAAAAACATTATTATTAGCTCTTTAGGATATGGGTTAGCTCCTCTTTTAAAGATAAAGGCTGATATCCCAGGGCAAATGCCTTACTGCTGTCAAGAGAAGTGTCGGGCGATCTCGGGGCAACCATAACTACATCAGCCTGTTTTCCTGGCACGATTAAATCTGTAGATACCTGCAATATATCTGCTAATAACAAACCAAAATCATAGCGAGAAATACGATCCTTACCGCCCAAATGCAAAATCCCCTGCACCTGTTTTTCTACGGCTAATAGAAGCCCCTGAGATGCTGCTCTACCACTGGCAGGAGTACGGTACTCATCGGTAAACAAGTTTATTTCCTTGCCCGCTTTGAGATTGCCGATCATTCCCTGAATAGAGCTAGGAGATACGGGAGAAGGCACACCAAACATTAGAGGCATCCGACACAAAGCTATTTTTGGATAAATCTCAGACATTTTTTGTTCGGCGATCGCTTTTTGTTCTCCGTAAACGTTGATCGGACAGACAGGATCGTCTTCTTTGTACAAAGGATTTTTGCCGTCGAAAACTAAATCTGTTGAGGTAAAAGCACAGGGGATATGGCGATCGCTACAAAGACGAGCAATATTAACCGCAACATCTACATTGATAGCGTGTGATTCTTCTTTGTTTGTTTGGCAAAAATTTGGCTTAGAAGCAGCAGCAGTATGGATTACCGCATCGGGATTGACTTGTTTAAACAGTTCTTCTAAATCGGAAAAGTTGGTTAAATCGGTCTTCAATAAATTTGTGCCTGGTATTGTTACTGCGTGAGTAAAATATGTTCCGTATACTTCCCAGTTGGCTGTAGCCTGTTGGCATAAGTTCCAGCCCAAAAAACCGCTTGCACCTGTAACTAAAAGCTTTTTCATTGTTTTGCGATCGAATTTTGTTTATTGTCTCGCGCAGAGACGCAAAGACGCGAAGAATAATGCAGTTTTGTCGTCTCTTTTCTAGACAGATCGTTGTTAAGATAGGCGAGATATACCCTCTTTTATAAAGCGCAAACGGGAAAAGACAATAAGTTAGTGTATGTAGTTAATCGGTATAAAGTTGTTCTAGCTGGCTGGCTGTTATCGTGTTTGCAGGGATGATTTTTGTAGTGGCGGGGGTAAGCTGCAAGTCTTGATATTGAGCAAAGGCTAAATTATTTAGATCGATCGGAATTAATATTGAGGAAGTTGCCAAGAAGTTACGAATATCGGTGGCAATTAAGTTTATTTTTTCGGTAGATAGTTGAGTATTAATCGTTCCCAAACGCAGATAGAAATCATTGTCCACCGCATCAGGCATAGCATGATATTTGTGTAGTAAGCCAAACTGTTGAAAACTACGACGCAGATTATCTATTTCTAAGGTGACAGCATTATCTTGCCATGACCAACCAATCAAAACTGGTATAGCCTGATTTTCTGCTGGCTGGAGTTGAAATGAACGCTCAAATAGAGGGCGATCGCGACTTAAGAAATTGTAGTCTGTTTGGCGATCGTATCCTCCAATGCGAATAGTCAGAGGTAACTTAACCTGCTGCTGAAGATAGTTAACTAAACCAGAAAAATTAATATATTTTGTTTTCTGTCTTTTTTGCTCAAACCACTGGCTGGCAATACCTAAATCTATTTTAGATCCTTCACAACCGATAATTGTCCCGTGAACTTGTTCGAGTTGATAGGGAATAAATTTGTTTTGAAGTAACTGATGATTTGTTAAATATGTTTGTAATCTGGCGATCGAATCAACTAATTCAATTGGTTTGTCACCATAAAAAGCAACCAAGCTAACGTTAGCTTCTTTCATGCTAGTCTTTCACTTAATCTTTGGAATAGCTTAATTTTATATAGGATCGTTTCATAGACAATAAGAATAACCTTATAGCAACTTACTTTTATGACTCGATTTATCAGAGACAAGATTTAGCTGCGTCGTCCGTTACTTGTCATATTCGAGCTGCTTAAAGTTAAACTTAGCTGTTATTTTGATATCCGTCTATTTATTGAACGATCGTTCAATAAATATGTTATTTTAATTTTAAGAGTCAAAAAGGAGGCAATGGCTAGAACAAAAGAGTTTGACCGTGAAGCAGTACTGAGCAAAGCTATGTATACCTTCCTCCAGTTTGGTTATGAAGGAACATCAATGCAAACCCTCGTTACAAACATGGGCATCAACCGAGGTAGTCTATATGATACTTTTGGCGATAAGCGATCGCTTTTCATGGCTGCAATCGCTCACTATGAATCAACAGTAGTCAATCGGGCGATCGCATCTCTGACGGCAGAGGAGGTAGGGAAGCAAACTATTGTTAACCTGTTTCGAGATTTAGTAGTCAGTATGGCAAAAGAAAAAAATTGCTATGGTTGTCTGATGACCAATACCGCAGTTGAGGTTTGTTCCCATGATGCAGAGGCGAAAGATCGAATTAATACTCATTTCGGTCAAATAGCTAGAGCATTTAAACACGCTCTCAGTCAGGCTCAGATTAAAGACGAAATCTCACCAGAGAAGGATTTAGACAGCGTGGCAAATTATCTTACCTCTAGTCTGCAAGGCTTAAGGGTAATGGCAAAAGTCAATCGCGATCGCCAAACTCTAGATAATATCGTTGATGTAATCCTTTCTGTATTGGATTAGGTTGAACTATCTTGTTACACCATCTATTTTTTTACTCGATATTGGAATAATCATTCAAGAATAGGAGCCAATTATGAATCTAACTCAAGAATTAAATCAATATAAAGCCAAGTTCAAAGACAGTCAGCCAGAAGAAATCAAGGAGGTAATGTCACAGGCTACTACCGATCTGATTAATAGCAAAATTGCCGAGAGCAGTCCGAGCAAGGGACAAAAGCTACCCAACTTTAGCTTACCAAATGCTTTAGGTGAAGAAATCTCCTTAAACTCCTTGTTGAGAAAAGGCGCGGTGGTAGTTTCTTTTTATCGAGGCGGTTGGTGTCCCTACTGCAATATGGAATTACGTGCTTTACAGCAGGCTCTCCCAGATATAATCGCTAAGGGCGCAACCCTAGTTGCTATTTCTCCCGAAACCCCCGACTCCTCTTTATCTACAAAGGAAAAGAACGAACTATCTTTTGAAGTATTAAGCGATCGCGGTAACGTATATGCAAAAGAGCTTGGCTTAGTGTTTACCCTTCCCGAATCATTAAGACCAATTTATAACAACTTTGGTATCGATATTCCCGCCTATAATGGCGACTCTACATTTGAATTGCCTTTACCTGCTACTTATGTTGTCGCTGCTGACGGAACAATCGTCTATAGTTTTGCCAATGCTGACTATACCCAGAGATTAGATCCTGCTGAAATTATCGCGGCTTTAGACAACGTTTAAGAAGTAAACAGTTTCATTTTTTCAAACAGCATCAAACTTTTGAATGCATGCATAATAAAAACAAGCACTTATATAACTATAGGTGCTTGTTCGATCGACAGCTAAAAATATTTAGATCTGCAATAATTTTCGATACTTAGTTTTAGAATAGATAACAATATATGAACCGATACTTTTATATTTCCAACCAATAAAATCAACTATAGCCAATCTTGATAAGTATATTTTAAGCGACCTGAGGCTCTAACATTGTACCTAATTGCTCGATGCCTTTATGCAAATGTCTGGTAACGGTCATCGGACTAATGCCAATATGTTTGGCAGCCTCTTTGCGGGGCAAATCCCAGAGAAAAACGCATTCGATCGCCGCTTTAGTCTTATCTTCAAGCTGACTCATAGCTCTTTGTAACTGGAGCTTATCGTCTTCTAACTTACGCTGTTTAATATAGTTTGGATCGGCGATCGTATCACCAAAGGTAATTGAAGAATCTGTTGAATTATTTACTACCGCATCCAAGCTAATTGGCAGGCGGTTTTGTAAAGCTAACTGACATTCACTCCATTCTTCTAGAGGAATACCCAAACCAGCAGCTAATTCCGTATCTCTAGGCAAACGACCTAACTTTTCGATCAAGTCTTTGCGGAGCTTCTTACCTTTAGTATAAAGTTCTTGCCATCTACGAGGAATTCGCATCATGCTACCTTTGTCTCGTAAATAGTGCAGCATTTCACCGCGAATATAAGGAATAGCAAAAGAGCTAAAAGCAGAACCTTGCTGGGGGTCAAATCTTTCGATCGCTCGAATTAAACCCAAGTAACCAATCTGTTCCAAGTCTTCATAAGGCTCGGCACATTTGCGACAGATTTGATGTGCTACTTTTCTGACCAAACCTATATTTAACTCAACTAATTTATTGCGTAATTTTAAAGAAGGATTGCGATGGTAATTTTGAAGCAATTCCATGCAACGATAACTAAGAGTTTGAGTAGCCATAACAAAAGGTCTTTAGGATCGACAATCTATTTATGTGAATCTAAATCTCATTTTCTGTGGAGAGTAGAAACTACGCCATGGTTGTTTTACGTAAAAACTTAATTTGTTTTTTATATTCTACGAACAAATACGCATTCTAAATCTGGCTATTTGCAATCTATTAGATTCAATAAAGTACTCAATTTAAATCTATTTTGCAATTAAAAAGGCAAGCCTACAGGTCATATAGAATGAGTAGTTGAAACTATATCTGCTAGCATTTGCCCTAGTAATAATGCCTACATCTATCTTAACTTTATATAATAAAAAAAAACAGGTTTTAATAGCTTCGCTAATACAACAACAGGAATAGTAATTACTATTCCTGTGCTATCAAAATATTTGAATGCGAATTTGGCTATATTGAACTATAAAATTATAGTTTTTGTAGTTCTTCGGCTAAAACTTCAATTGTCGAACGAATTTGCTTCTCAGTATGGTTGCAGGTAATAAAGAATCTCAGCCTCGCGCCATTTTGGGGTACAGAAGGATAAATCATGAAGGGTACATTGATACCTCTTTTAAATAGATTCTGAGAAAGCTGAATCGACTTAAGAGAATCCCCAACAATAATTGGTATGACGGGAGAATCTTTACTCATGCCCGTATCTAATCCCCGTTCTCTAGCTAAATCCAAAAATAGTTTGGCTCTAGCCTGAAGGGTAGTTGCTCTGGCTGGTTCGGCTTTCAATACCCGCACCGCAGCTAAGGTAGCAGCAGCATTAGGTGGAGACATTCCAACGCTAAAGACAAAGCCTGGAGCAGTGTATTTGAGATATTCTACCAAAGCAGCAGAACCCGCAATATATCCTCCGCAGCTAGCAAAAGACTTGCTCAGAGTTCCCATCCACAGATCGATATCATTGGGATTAAGATCGTAATATTCGCTAATGCCTCGACCAGTCTTCCCGATCGCGCCGATAGAATGAGCCTCATCCACCATTAAAAAGGTCTTAAACTCCTTTTTAAGCTCAATTACGGGAGGCAGGTTAGCAACGTCACCATCGGTGCTGTAGACCCCCTCAATTACGATTAAAACGCGCTCGTAACGGTGACGGCGATCGCTAAGAATTTTTTCTAAAGCTTCTATGTCGTTGTGGGGAAAAGCAACTAAACTTGCTCCAGACAAAAAGCAGCCCTGGAGAATACTATTGTGGCTCAAAGCATCGTAGATTACTAAGTCGCCTTTACCAAACAGATGACCAATAGTAGTCACGTTAGTAGCATGACCACCAACTAAAATAATGCTATCTTCAACGCCAATAAAATCGGCAAGCTCCCTTTCTAGCTCCCTGTGTAGGGGTTTTTCTCCAGAGATCAGGCGACTGGCACAGGCAGAAGTTCCATATTTATCGGTGGCATCTTTAGCAGCTTGAGTTACCTCTGGGTCGCCACACATGCCGATGTAGTTGTAGGTAGCAAAGTTAATTAATTCCCGACCATTGACCGTGGTGCGGTCGTTAACTATTCCTTCTTGGGCAACAAAAAACGGGTTGCCGTTTCCTAGCTGTTCGACCTGCTGCCTTTGGGCTAATAGCTTTTTATATTCAGGAAATTGGTCGAACTGATAATTCTCTACAGGAATGCTGGAAGTGCAATCTCGATCGAAAGTAGATCTAGAATTGAGGTCGCTGGTGCTGGTTCGCTCGACAGATAAACTGCCACTAGCCAAATATTGAGCTAATGATTCAATGTTCTGATAGTCCCAAAGTAGGGTAGGAGGCAGGCGACAACTAAGATAATCTTCTAAATCTCCCGACAGATTAATCGCTTCGGCTGATTCTAAACCATATTCCTCAAAATCTTGAGCGACATCAATTTGATTTGGCTCAATTTCTAATACTTCCGCTAGCTTATCGATTAGCCATCCCTGGATTGCCTCGGCTCTAGGAGGGGTACTGAGAATGTTCGACTGACCGTTTAGATTAACGGACATATTTGTACTGTCTTTGCCATTTAAAGTTTCGTTGAATAGTGTCACTGTATACTCCTACACCACTTAATTAAGAATTCACTGAGGAGAAATCTATCTCTAATCGAGAAGAAAAATCCTTCGGGTCGTTAAATTTATTGGTCTAGCCGACACCTTCTAAACCATAACGATCGCGCACGCTGGTTATTTTGCCACGAACCCCCACTAAAATACCAGGGTATCCAGCAGGGGTTTGTTTAAATTGCTTGTTTGGCAATCTTAAGATGCTGGCGACCTCCCTTTCGGTTATAAACATATAAATCTACTGAATAATAGATCGAATTTATAACAAACTTGGGCAGATCGCCAGTAATTACCGAAAATATATTGTAAATATGTCTAGATATTTAGCTAGCCATATACTCTCGAACGTAGCCTCTGCGTCTTCTGAGCTGTGCTAGAGCCTGATGTTCTAGCTGACGCACCCGCTCGCGACTAATGCTCATTCTCTGACCAATTTTTGCCAGAGAAAGCTCTTTGCCATCATCCAGACCAAAGCGCAAGGCAATCACCTCCTGTTGCTGTGGGGACAAATCCGCCATGAGATTGAATAAATCCTGACGCAATAGCTGTTGGCTAGCATAACGATCGGGAGATATGCCGTCATCCTCCAGCAGTTCTGATAATTCAGTATCCTGATTTTCTCCAACCCGAACGTCGAGAGAAATTGGCTGGCGGGCAATGCTCAAATATTCTCGAATCTGCTCTGGCTTTAGCTCCAACTCCTCCGCAACTTCTTCGATCTCAGCGCTACGTCCCAGTTTTTGGGCTAGCTCTCGCTGAGTTTTTTTGATCTTGTTTAGCTTCTCCGTAATATGGATTGGCAAGCGAATGGTACGAGCCTGTTGAGCGATCGCTCTCGTGATTGCCTGGCGAATCCACCAGTAGGCATAGGTAGAGAATTTATATCCTCTAGTGGGGTCAAATTTTTCTACCCCCCTTTCCAATCCAAGACTTCCTTCTTGAATCAGATCGAGAAACTCCATGTTGCGCTTTTGATATTTTTTAGCGATCGCGACAACCAGACGCAGGTTGGCTTCAATCATTTTCTTCTTGGCTCTTTGACCTTCTTTAACGATCCTATTAAGCTCGATTTCACTCATTTGGGCATGTTTCGCCCACTCCTTCAGGCTGAGTTCGCTTTCAAACTCTTCTTTTGTAGCTAACAGGGTCATCATCTTCTGCACTTGCTTCCCATAAACAATTTCTTGTTCGTGGGTCAATAAAGGTACTCGCCCAATCTCGTGCAGATAGGTTCTAACCATATCGACCGAATAGTTTCCTTTAAGGTTGTTTTTGGCAATTTTAGCTTTTGGCATTGTACAGTTATGACTCCTTATAAACTTCAAAAGTCAGCGATACTTCTAACTAATTACGAGCCTCTTTATTTCCAGACACAAATGCATCTTTTCAAAATAAATAACCTGCAACTATCAATCAATTTGATTCCGACTATGGGTTTAGACGATGAAGTTACGACAAAGGTTCAACTATTGTTTGGTAAACCTCCAATCCTCGATATTGAGACGACCTGAAGTCTCCCGATCCTCGATAAGACAGCATCACTACTACCTCAATACGATCCGCTAGAGATCTTTATGCATTTGACTGATGCCGAGATGAATTGTTAAACCGCAAAAGTTGGCAACCGATGACAAACTTCGATTTAAATTTATGATTATCGATGCACCTGAAAATAAGCTAATGAAATTCTGAGAAGTGGATGAGTTTTCACAACTTATACCGCGCTGGGGCGATTTTTTCTGGGAAAATTGAGTGTAGGATCGATTTATCGGGGCTTTGGGTAAGCTTGCATTAAGTTTGGCTAACCCTATAAGACGATTTCTACTGACACGAAGCGTAAATTATCACTCCGTAATTATACCCAGTCAGCTACTTTGAATGTTCAGTTATGCTTATGGATTGACAAATAAAATCAAAGTTATAATATCTTAATATTATGGTTGGTTACCGTTTAAACTATTGAGACTAAGGAATTAACATTTTTAGTAGCGGGAAATGCACCATAATTTAATCATAAGAGGAATAATAAAATGCTCACCCTTTCTTTGGTGACTCTTTTCATCGCCGCGATCGCTTTATACATTAGTTCAAAAATTAATGATGATGTCTTTAAAGCAGGAATGCGCTTTACATCCCTAACCTTTTCTCTGGTGACATTATTCTGCGCGCCCTGGGTCTTAAAATTAAGTCTCGTAGCTATTCCTCTGGCGATCGCTAGCCTTAATTCTTTCTCCACCGAAAATTTCTAGCGCGAATTAGTAATCAGAGCGATCGGCATTCTAAAATAAATATCTACAAATCTGTTTCTAGACTCAATGGACAACATTTGAGAAAGAAACGATCTTTGATAGGATTACAGAGCATTAAAATATAAAATATAAAAACTATTTCTAAGATATGAATTTAGTACTTGCAGTGGCGGGTGAATTTCCTACCTATTTCGTCGCAGTTTATGCAGTTGGTTTTATTGCTGCGGTAACGATTGGTTCAATTGCCTGGTATAACTCTAAACGCCCTGCTGGTTGGGAAAACATGGAGCGACCCGATATTGTCCCGAAAGTAGAAAAGGACGACCTGGGCGAAAATTAGAGACGGGATTTCCATTTTTAAAAGCGATCGCCAAAAGACTACTTAAAAATTTCTCCCGACTCTTGCAAAGAATGGAGACGATGGTAAATGCCACATCGATCTAATAACTCTGTGTGGCTACCTACTTCAACTATTTTTCCTGCATCTAGTACGACAATTTTATCGGCTTCACGGATTGTACTCAGGCGATGGGCAATAATGATGGTCGTGCGAGTACCTAAAATTGACTTCATCGCCAGCTGGATCGAACGTTCCGACTCATAGTCTAAGCTAGAAGTTGCCTCATCAAAAATCAAGACATCAGGATCGACAACTAAAGCTCTGGCGATGCCCAAACGCTGCTTTTGCCCTCCCGAAAGTCTCACCCCCCTCTCTCCCACTACGGTTAAATAGCCTTGGGGTAGCTCGTGGATAAATTCATCCACCCTAGCTATGTGACAGGCTTGCTTGACCTGTTCTCGCTCAACCTGGGGATTGCCATAGGTTAGATTATCCCAGACTGTCCCATTAAAAATATCTACGTCTTGATGAACAATTGCCAGACGACGACGATAGCGAGCAACGTTTAGATCGGCAATGTTCTGTCCATCGATTTTAATTACTCCCTGGTGAGGCTCAAAATAGCGAAATAGCAGCTTAACCAAAGTAGACTTTCCCGAACCCGATCGCCCGACTAAAGCTATAGTTTGATAGGGTTCTACTAGCAGATTAATATCTTCCAAAATTAGACGCTCGCGATCGTAACCAAAGCTGAGACGATCGATTTCTACCTTGCCCTTGAACCGATAGGGATTGTCTCTAACATCTTCCCTAACTAAACTCGCTGCATCTGTACCAGCATCGAGCTTCATAAAATCATGGAAACGGCGCATTGAAGCATAGCGACGGGCAAAAATCTCTGCTAGCTGACTAATTGGTTCGAGTTCTGCATAAGCCATGCTGGAGACTGTCAGGGTGGTAACAAAGTGTCCGAGGGTAATATTGCCTTTGACGGTAGAGATCAAAGTGAACAGCAAAATTAAAAAAACGCAGGTTTGGATGACGGTGCGCGACCAGGTAATCAGATCGACATAGCCTCGATGGATACGGTAGGTCACATACTTAAACTCCCGTTCAAAACGCTGCTGCTGCCGATAATATTCTTCAGCTTCGGTCGCAAAGGACTTAACTGTTTTGATATTGGTAATAATTTCCGAGGTACGGCTTTCAGTATTCTCCTGATGCTTTTCTAATAATTCTTCTTTCCTGATTATTACTCGCAAATGCTTGAGACTATAGCCGAGAATGAGAACAAAAGAAAAGAGAAAAGCGATCGCAATTGCTGGGTCGATAAACAAGATCATCACAAAGATGCCCAGAATACGCGCCAGCTTGGGTATTAGCTGCCCCGAAATCTCTGGATATGTCCAAGTATGATTTTCAATTCCCCGCGCGATTCTGCCCGCAATACGCCCAGGATTGTTCTCATCGTAGTAGCCTACTGGCAAAGTTAAAATCTTGCCGACCACCTGGCTAAAATTATCTCTTCTCGCCTTAAGAGCGATCGCCCAATGATGCCAAACACCGATCCAAGGCTGAATAGGCGCCCGCACCACCGTGACCAAAAAGACAATTCCTAGCAATACTCCCAGAGATAACCACTTCCCAGAGGGAAAATTGCCCAAATTTTGCACTACGGCGATCGTTCTGGCTAGAGGCTTATCTAGCGGCTGTTCTGACAGTATGTTCAAAATCTGTCCGATACTGTAGGGAACAATTAAATCAATAATTTCAAACAAACTAGACGCAGCGATGCTCCAAATAGCGATCGCTTTATACTTACTAAAATAACCAACAATATCGCGCCAAGAAGACATAGTGAAGGGATGAAGAATGAGGGATGAAGGATAAAGCGTGTCATCTGAAATTTTGCTTCGCAGAAAATGCAGGTCAGGATTTCTAATAAAAGCCGATTACTGACTACGAACGCTTTTAAAACATCAACTTTGACGAACAAACAATATCTGTTAGCCAATCGAGCAATCGGCTATTTCTGGTTTTTTTCTTAATTGCTCTATCTACTGGGGGAAAAGCTGCTTAGATAGATAGAGGCGGTTCCAACAACTGACGATTAAAAAATCCACATAAAGCATATTCATGTCTTCCAATCCCACTATAGCTATTCCTAACCTACATCGCTCAGTATTAGCCAATGGCATCACTCTGATAGTTGTTGAAAACCAAGCAGCAGATATTGTTTCGGGGCGGTTCTTTTTTAAAGGTGCGGGAACGATTGTCGAACAGTCAGCCAAGGCGGGATTGGCTCATTTGGTCTCAGCCGTCATTACCAAGGGAACAGAAAATTTATCAGCCCTAGAAATTGCCGAAAAGATTGAGTCTATTGGCGCGGGATTAGGAACAGATGCTTCGACAGATTATTTTTCTCTGAGTCTTAAAACTGTCTCTAGCGATTTTCCACCAATGTTAAATTTGCTCTCGGAGATCGTGCGATCGCCAACTTTTCCAGAATCAGAAGTAGAACTAGAACGAAAACTAACTCTTCAGGGCATTCGCTCTCAAAAAGAACAGCCTTTTAACGTGGCTTTTAACCAGCTTCGCCAGCAGATGTATCCCAACCACCCCTACGGCGTTTCTGTGCTGGGTACAGAAGCTAGCGTTGGCGATTTAACCCGCCAAGATCTTACTCAGTACCATCAAACCTATTTTCGTCCCGATAATTTTGTTATTAGCCTTTCAGGAAGGATTACGCAAACTCAGGCTACCGATTTGATTTCTGGAGTTTTTGGTGGCTGGCAGAAACCAGATCGACCTCTACCCCAAGTAAAATTACTTTCTCCTGTTTCTAACCCTTCTCAACTAGAGATTATTCAAGATACTCAACAATCGATCGTCATGCTGGGCTATTTAGGTACAAAGGTTAACCTGCAAGAATATCCTGTTTTAAAGTTAATTAGTACTTATTTGGGGAATGGTCTTTCTAGCCGCCTGTTTGTAGAACTGCGAGAAAAACGCGGTCTGGCTTATGATGTTTCGGCATTTTTCCCCACTCGCTTAGATTCCGCACCATTTATTACCTACATGGGTACAGCACCAACTAATACAGAAATTGCGATCGAAGGTTTGAGTACGGAAGTAGAGCGATTAACCAGAGAAATTTTGAGCGATTCGGAGATTCAAGGGGCGAAAAACAAGCTGCTGGGGCAATATGCTCTAGGGAAGCAAACAAATGGTGAAATTGCTCAGACCTATGGCTGGTATGAGACTTTAGGCTTGGGAGTCGAATTCGATCGCGCTTTTCAAGCCAAAATTCCGCCGATTACAGCCGAACAGGTACGGGAAGTAGCAAATAAATATCTCGCTCAACCGTATATCTCCATTGTAAAACCAGAAAATTAGATGTTGACGATCGGTATCTACCATAGCAAAACTGCTCTTTTGTAGATTCAAAAGAGCAGTAATCAAAGAAGATAAAAATAAAAATTCTTTTAGAGATCGCCACCGCGTAGGGCTAGCAAAAATATTACAACTGGACCAGAAATCATGATCAAAGCTACACAGGTTAGCTGGAAGATCACGGTGAAGTTAATACCGCCGACAGCACTAAAAATGTTGGTTACAAAATCCATATTTTCTCCTAAAGTTTATCTAAATCAAATCTATAAAAATATTGGCTGTGTCCCGCAAGCCATCATCTATGATACCTGGGAAGTATCTGCCGTTTTTCAGTAACGATATAAAAATATATAGATTTTCATTACGTTACTTAAAACAATATTAAATTAATATGACCCGAAACTCAATCGTTTCCGTTTGCTGTGGTCTACTCAGGTTTAAAAGCAGCACCAAGATATAGTGCGCCAACCTGGGGATCTTCGAGCAAATCGATGCCTCTGCCTTCAAAGCGATCGCGACCATTTTCTAAGACATAACCGCGATCTGCCATCGCCAAGGCTTTTTTGGCATTTTGTTCGACCAGAACGATCGCCGTACCGTTTTTATTAATCGCCTTGACCTGTTCCAACACGGACTTAACTAAGATTGGCGAAAGGGCAGCCGAAGGCTCGTCTAGCAGCAGCAGGTCAGGTTCTAGCATCAGGGCTTTGCCCATTGCCAACATCTGTCTTTCTCCTCCAGATAGAGTCCCTGCTTTCTGGCGACGACGCGAACCTAACTTGGGAAACATCGTATATATTTTCTGCTTGAGGCCATCTAGAGAACCACTACGAATAAAAGCACCCATTTCTAGGTTTTCTTCAATTGATAGGGTCGCAAAGACATTCGCAATCTGGGGAACGTAGCACATACCCTGACGCACGATTTTATCTGATTTTAGTCCAGCGATATTTTTCCCCTTGAAGATAATTTGTCCCTGTTGAGGAGTAAGCAAGCCAAAAATAGCTTTAGCGAGAGTGGATTTTCCAGCTCCGTTAGGACCGATCACCGCAACTAATTCTCCAGGCGCAATGTGAAAATTTATGCCCTGTAAAATATTGAGATCTTTAACGTATCCTGCATGAACATTTTTAACTTCGAGGAGATTTGTCTGCATGATTTTTCTCTTCCCACCGTCTCTGCTACTTTTATAAAGGAAATTTGCCCTCTAAGAGTAGCAAATGTAAATCTTGTGTGAACTTGCTGATTTTGTAGCATATCTGATTGGCGTTGATGCAGGCTATTTTCTATACTGTATTCAAGCTGAAATTCATGAGTCTCACAGGTGACTGTGAACTTGTTTTGCTGTTTTTCATAAATGCTTTTATCAATATCTTTAAACCAACCCAACCTTTTATCTGAGGCAAATAATATTACATATTTCCCGAACTATAGACATATATAATATATATGCAAGACATTAGCCTACAGGTTGCCAGAAGTTTTTTTTACTCAAGAGAGGTCTATCGCTCAAATGAAAACCAAATTTTTCTCCTTATTATTAGCTACAGGCGTTGCCGTTCTATCAACTCCATCTATCGCTGATTCCGCCGATGCCGACACGGCCGAACTAAATTTTTCTTGCCAAACGATTGACGGCGTGGATACCACTGTCGCCCAATCAACTGCAGGAGAAGTTCAGATCCCAATTTTTCATTGGAAGCCAGAAGTTTTAGCAAATAGAACCTCTGATACTCCTAAAGAGCTTTGCAACGATGTCGCCCAGAAGTTAGCAGATCTCTCCGCAGATTATGAGCTGTCCAACGTCAGCTTTATTGGCACAACTATTATTCCTGATGGCAATATTCCCACTATCTGCGCTAACAGTGGCGGAGCTCAATGTAGCAAGGTCTTATTTAGTCTCAACAAAACCGATGAAAAAGCTTCGGTTGTGGCAGCCAATGTAGTCGATGCTATCTTGGACAAGAATTTAGAGCCTCAGAAAACTGTTATGAGAACTCGCGGAGTACAGTCAATTTCCTATCAAGTTGATTTTTGGAGTTTACTAGGACTAAAGTTTTCTAATAAGTATTAATTCTAAAGCTTTAAATTGCACTAGAATCTCAAACAGCCCAGACTCTTACTTTAATTTTTGCTCGACCTTTTCTAACAGAGTAGAAGTTGGAGGATAGTCTGGATTTATTTTACGCGACTCCACACAGTGCGCCTTAGCATCTTGATAGCGCTTTTGATCGTATAAGGCTCGGCAAAGCTGAGTCCAGGCTAAAAAGTAGTCTGGCTTGATTCCCAGCACTTCTTGAGTAGCATTTTCTGCTTCCCTGGGCTGACCTAGCTTTAACAACACCTGCCCCTTATTGAACCAACCGCGATAAAAATCTGCATCAACGGCGATCGCCTTGTTGTACTCTTCTAAAGCTTGTTCGTACTGCTTTAGGTCGAATCTTGCCAGCCCTCTACAGTTCCAGGCTTCGGCAAAATCAGGAGCAACGTCTGTTGCCTGAACGCAAGAAGAAAATTTTTCTAGGTGACGACCCAGCTTACCTTGAGCAAAACCTCGGTTTGTCCAGGCTTGGGCAAAGTCACTACGATTAGAGAGTGCCTTATCAAAGGATGCAATTGCGGTTTCGTATTCTCCTGCTTCAATCAGGGCATTACCTTCGTTATAGAATTTTAGAGCCTGAACGGCTTTCCAAATTTTGGGAGTTAATAATAATAGACCCAAACTCAGGGGGAAGACTACCAGCAAGAGTAAGCGTCTTGAGGAAGATGGTTTTTTGTGAGCGGAATAATCGGGTGCGGGAAGAGGTTTTAGCTCATCTGAGCTTTCATCCCTACGGTCGTGGGGATTGCGAAGATCTTCCAAAGCTTCGCTGGCGTTTTTATAGCGCCGAACAAAGTCGTTTCGCACCATCTTGTCCAAAACTCTCGCTAGGTCTTCGCTACAGTCTGGAGCATAGTCACGCCATTTAATTTCTCCGGTATCGCGATCGCGAGGTAGCTGATCTGGATGAGAGCCAGTAATAGCCTGAACCGCAGTCATGCCTAGAGCATAAATATCGCTATTGAAGCGAGGATCTCCTCTTTGCTGTTCGCTTGCCATATATCCTGGAGTGCCAATAGCTACGGTTAAAACATTTCCCTGTCCTTCTGTCAGGGTCATGTTGGTAATTTCTTTGACTGCCCCAAAATCAATTAAAAATATTTTGCCATCGCTTTCGCGACGAATCAAGTTTGAAGGCTTAATGTCGCGATGGATTACATTATTTTGGTGTACGAAAGAGAGGATCTTCAGTACATCAATTAAAAGTCTTTTTACTTTTGCTTCTTGCCAGACCTTGCCAGGCACAATCTCTGTATGGCTGAGATCTTTACCTTCAATATATTCTTGAACTAGATAAAATTCTTTTTCTACTTCCAGGTGAGCTAATAGGCGAGGAATTTGTCGATGACCATTTAACTTGTAAAGTACTTTTGCTTCATTGTCGAACAGTCTCCTGGCAGTTTCCAAGACAAATTCTTCGTTGGATTGAGGCTGTAGTTTTTTGACTACGCAACGGGGAGGGGGATCTCCTGGAAGATGAGTATCTTCTGCTACATAAGTTTCGCAAAAACCTGTCGTTCTCAGGCAATCGATAACCCGATAGCGCCCTCCTATTAGCTCATCAGACATAAGATTTGAGAATAAAGTAAGTTTAACCAGCAGTCAGATGGTCATAGGGTCAAGTTGTCTTGCCTTCTTTAATTGTTTCTAGCATTAAGACAGTAAAATATTGGCTAGAAGCAGAATTTTAGCAAATATTAATCGTTAAAAAATAAACTTCCTACCCTTTTGATCGTCAAGAACTGATATACAAGAATATATCAAAGGATTTTCAGAAAATAAGATTCAATTTAAGTTTGCTAGCTTAAAGCAAATTTGCTTGATGAGCAAGATCGTACTTCAAACAAATATTAACTTAGTTGGCACAGAAGGCAAGAGTAGATCGAGACTTTGGCTAAAATTGCAGGAATTTTGAGCAAACAACTAAATTTAAACTCAAATTAGCTGCTTGCTCGAACTTATTTTCTCCAGCAGGAGTCCGAACGTTCTATTGACCATTGCCAAAAAGTAGCGTTGCTGGAGAAAACGTTTCCTGCTCTTATCTTATCCATATCCTAGGGATAGAGGATGTTATCAAATTAACTGTTCTCCTCGCTGTTAGAGCTTGAGGCAAAATATTTGATAATCGTGCTGGCAAACTCCGAACATTTTAAAGGTGGATCTACAGGCGGGTTCATTAAACGAGCTAGATCGTAGGTAACCTCTCGATTGGCGATCGCCTTTGCCAAACCTGTTTGAATCAAATCTGCAGCTTCTTGCCAGCCCATGAACTCTAGCATCATTACTCCAGAAAGAATGACCGAACCAGGATTAATGCGATCTAATCCCGCGTGTTTTGGTGCTGTACCGTGGGTTGCCTCAAAAATAGCGCAGGTATCGCCGATATTTGCCCCAGGACTCATTCCTAACCCGCCAACAATTGCAGCAGCAGCATCAGAAAGATAGTCGCCGTTGAGGTTCATGGTCGCCAAAATCGAATATTCATCTGGTCGAGTCTGGATTTGTTGGAAAATACTGTCCGCAATGCGATCGTTGACCATTACTTTTGTTTTCCACTTGCCATCCCCGTGAGTCCCCCATATTTCGCTCAAGACCTTCTCAACTTCTTGACAAATCTTTGACTGTTTCTCTGGAGTCAGAGAATCATAACCTGGGTCGATCTGGCGCGCGTTATCTTCCGTCGTTAATTGAGCATTGGCCTCTTTGTTGCTGAGAATCCAAGATTCTCTCTCGATGATGCACTCTGCACGAAATTCGCTCTTTACCAGTTCATAACCCCAGTCCCGAAACGCACCTTCAGTGTATTTCATGATGTTGCCTTTATGCACTAAGGTTACCTGCTGTTTCTCGGTCGGTAAGGTAAGAGCGTGCTGAATTGCTTTTCTAATTAAACGCTGAGAACCAGTTTTACTGATAGGTTTAATGCCAATTCCCGCATCTAGAGGAATTTGCTTGGTGCCGTGTTCGGGGGTCGCAGGAATTAACTCATTGTTCAACAAATCGATCAGCTTCAGACCAATCTCATCTCCTGCTTTCCATTCGATTCCTAGATAAATATCTTCGGTATTTTCTCGATAGACGATGACCTCCAATTTTTCAGGATATCTGTGGGGAGAAGGCGTTCCTTGATAGTAGCGACAGGGTCGAACACAGGCATAAAGCTGAAACATTTGGCGCAAGGCCACGTTAAGAGAGCGAATTCCTCCTCCTACTGGAGTAGTGAGAGGACCCTTTATAGCAATTCCGTAGTCTTTAATCGCATCGATGGTGTCTTGGGGCAAATATTGATAGACACCATATTTATCACAGGCCTCATCTCCTGCGTACACTTTGAACCAGTTTATCTGGCGCTGTCCTCCATAAGCTGCCTTTACTGCCGCATTAATCACCGCTTCTGTCGCGGGCCAAATATCAACCCCCGTACCGTCACCGCGAATAAAAGGAACGATCGGATCGTTAGGAACAAGAGGTTTGCCATTTTCAAAAGCGATCTTCGAGCCAATAGTGGGGGGAGTAAGTTTTTCGTACATAAAACTCTAATCGAGAACAAACTGGATATAGCTACAGTACAATCAAGTCGCCTCAAATTTACAGTACCAAAATATTTTTTTCTATATTTTCTGCAGCAAAATCAAGATTCAAATTCTCGACTGAATCTTTGAAAAGAGCCTGTTTTTTTTGTGTAGAGTTCAAAAAAGATTTTAAATCGAGCTTAGTAACCTATCTGATGGCAGAATAATAAGTGTAATGAAAAGCCTTTGAAATAGCTTAAATTCAATTACTTTGATAATACCCAATGAAAAAGATATTAGTAGTAGACGACGATTTAACTCTACGAAAAGTTTTGCAGAATTCCTTGGAGCAGAGAGGGTATCAGGTAATTTCGGTAGGTTCGGGCAAAGATGCTTTAGCTAAGTTTAGTCAAGACGTACCAGACATTATTATCTCAGATGTTTCTATGCCCGAAATGGATGGATTTGAATTTTGTCGGCAACTGCGATCGCAGCCATCGGGAAAGTTAATTCCTTTTATTTTTCTTTCGGCTAAAAATGAGCTTAATGACCGCGTTCAGGGTCACACCATTGGCGCAGACAGCTACTTAAGTAAGCCGTTTGAAATGAAAGAGCTGCTGGCGAATATTGAGGCTTTAATCGAGCGTTCTCGTCGGGTTCATGCAGAAATTATCCATTTAATCGAACAGTTAGCCGGTCTTCAACTTCAAGATCCTCAGATTAAAAACAACAATTCATGGGAAATTCAACCTAATTCAAACGTTAGCGCCAGTCCTGCCTCAGCTTCGCCTCCAAAGCCACTGCCCCTCACTCCCGCAGAAGAAAGAGTTTTTTGGGAAACAATCCAGGGCTACACTAACAAACAGATTAGCGAACGGCTGTTTATTAGTCCTAGAACGGTGCAAACCCATTTGAGTAATATTTTGAGCAAGCTCAACTTGAGTAACCGCACTCAATTAGTTCGTTTTGCTTACGAACAAGGCTATGAAAAGGTGTGATTTTCGGCTGATATGCGATCGCTCTTTGATGCCTCGCGATCGACAGAAATAGAATCCTAATTTAAATCTAAATTTTACCCAGTCTCGAACACAAAATCATGATACTATTTGCATAATAATCAGGCTAAGTACAAACACTCAGTTGGTTTGGCTAGTTTGGCTCAGCGATTGATGCAAAGTTCACTCATAAACTTGAAGCTTGTTTATCAGCAAGAACTTCGCTCTCAGGATAAGGATTACATGCAGGATATTAGCAGCATTAACCACTCGATATATTCGGAATCTGAAAAAAATCAGTTGAAGAGTGTCGAGCAATTATTACAAGATCACGATTCAGGTTTAGAGATCCTGATGGACTGGATGGTTTCAGTCAAAGATCGGTCCGATAATCTAGCTTTGGGAAAAGCGTATCAGGCTTTATATCACCATTCTGACTTGAAAGTTAAAGAGTTTTTAGCTCATAATTTTCCTTCAGGAGTTGTTCCCCTCGAATCTGCACGAGGAATTGATTATCAGCCACTACAGCAGCTACTGACCCAGCAAGATTTTCAAAAGTCTGACGTGCTGACTCTACAAAAAATGTGCGAACTGGCTGGAGCTTCGGCGATCGAGCGCAAGTGGATTTACTTTACAGAAGTTACCAATCTCCCCGTCGTCGACCTGAGAACCCTAGATCGACTTTGGCTAATGTCTTCTGAAGGCAAGTTTGGCTTTTCAGTACAGCGACGCATCTGGCTATCTCTCGGCAAAGATTTCACTAAATTGTGGACGGCTATTGACTGGAAATCTGGCAATGCTTGGACACGTTACCCTCAAGAGTTTACCTGGGATTTATCCGCACCAAAAGGTCATCTGCCTCTCTCCAACCAACTCCGAGGAGTAAGAGTCATTGACGCTATTTTTGCTCATCCTGCCTGGACAAAGGAAAATTAAAGCAGCGATCGCGCTGTGTAGGTAATCGCCAAATTTGAAGGCTTCTAAAAGTTTCTCTGGCGATCGTCAGCCAGAAAATTCAGGCGACAGGTTTAGCTTGCTAACCGTTTTAAAGCCAATCATTTCTAAACTTGTTTGGTAATGACCTATTGCCGTAGCAAGTTTTTTACTATAGCCAAACAAAAGCCGATCGAACAGATCGAATTGGCTGTTTACAACAGCTCAAATAGAGCAAATCAATCGAATAAATCCGAGGATTTATCGCAGAAATGTTTGTTCGGTCAATTTTTCGGGAACTTTAAACTTAGCAGACTAAAAAAGCGCAGACTCTCTTCTGTATTATCTAAAGTTTAAACAAATCAATATACTGCGCGACCCTGCATAGCAATTGATATATGCAGAATTAGCCACTGCACCAATAAACAATAACTTTTATTTAAAAAAATAGTGATTCCAGTGCAAGCAGTAGATTTAGGGTTGTCAGTTAACAGCGTGACTAAACCAAAAAACCAGCTTTTTTGCCGTTTAGATGGTCTTACCCCGATCGCTAGAAAAGAACAAAGAGCTATCTCTCTTCAGGAGCTAGGTTTGATGGCTTCTGAAGCAGCACCGATTTTAGAAGAAGCGACCCAAAGAGCCGCAAATTTTTCGGGCGCGCCAATTAGTATTTTGGGATTAGCGGTGGCGGATGAACTTTGGTTCAAATCGGCAGTAGGTTTGTCCACGATTGACTTAACAAATCAGCTTGCCCATCAAAGAAAGATTGCTCTTGAGGAATCTTTTAGTACTTATGTTGTTGATAGTCAACAGCCTTTGTCTATTGCCAATGCCATGAACAACAACGTTTTTGCTGATAGTGTTTTGATTCAGCACTATGGCATCAAAGCTTATCTAGGAGTTCCCTTAATTACCTCTAATGGGGTATGTATTGGAACTTTAGAGGTAATGGATTGGACAGCTAGGGATTTTGATGACCGAGATATAGATCATTTGGGCCTGCTTGCTCGTTGGTGTCTGGGAGAATACGAACGCCAGCAAATGCTCAAGCCCAAGTTTGGCAGTCATAAATCTGTTCGATCGCTAGAGCGCAACGTTGATTCGGAAGGAGCGAAATCTCAGCTATCGGCAAAAGAAGCATCGATCGTTAAAGACTTCGACCCCGCTAAAACTAGCCCAATTAAGCTCAAGTTGCTTTCGCAGCTAACCCAAGAGCTAAAAACACCTTTGACCTCGGTAATCGGCATGGCGAGCGTGTTGCATCGAGAAGTATATGGACCGTTGACTATCAAACAGCGAGAGTACTTAGAAATTATTCATGATAGTGGTCAGAACTTAATTTCTCTAGTTGATGAAATTGTTAGTCTTGGAGTTTTAAGCGATCGCGGTTCGGAGATAGAGCAGACGAAAGTAGATATTGAAATGCTGTGTCAGCAGGTAGTTAATAGTCTGGCGGATCTGTCCAAGCAGTATCAACAGGGATTGAGTCTTTCAATCGAGCCAGGTAATCGAATTTGGACTTTGGACAAGGAAAAAATTCGCCAAGGTCTGTATTATTTAATTGCCAGCGTTTTAGAAATGTCGGAATCTGGAGGAGAAGTAAAAATTCATGTTTCCCAACGAGATCGAGCTTTGAACATTGCTGTAGGAACATCCCATCCTTGGCTAGGGAATGATTTTAGCGAATCAAAACTCAATTCCCATGCTGTTACTCAAGCACTCAGTCTCGATCGACACTCTCAAGGCGACCGTGCAACTATTGAATCTGGCAACCTGACGGCTCGCAACCACCAGGTATTAACTTCCTCGGCTTTAATGATGGTTATTGACGATGCTAGTTCCTCAGAGAAAAATACCAACAAGATTCCCCGTGATATTTTGGGTCTGTTGTTTTGCTGTCATCTAACAGAAATACATGGAGGTAGAATCGTTATTCAAGGTTCTCCTCGCTCTGGATATCGTTATTTATTGCAAATTCCCCCAACCAAATCTGCTTAAAAATAGATTTGTTGTTTGAGATAGTGTCGAACTAATCAGAGCCAAGCAGGCTGACTAAATTTTAGAATGTTTGAGAACGTGGTTTAGGATATGAATGTTTAATTTGGAACTTAATTATCTGCTCCATGAAATCGGCCTGGTCAACTCTCATGCTCTCAAAGCCTCGGTTAAATCAGTGGCAAAAGGGAAGCTATCTGCATCGATTTTCGGGCTGGCTGTCTGGCTGGCGACAGGGTAGTTGGTTATTTCAGTGGTCAGAAGCGATTGCTGCTGGCTTAATTAGCCTTGTCTTTCTGCTTGCTCCCTATGTTTCAACGACCTTGATTGGGGTTTTGCTAATTGCCGTAGCGGCTTTCTGGCTGCTAGTTAGTATTACTGCACCCCGAAGAACGGTGATTACTCCCGTACACGTTCTCGTTTTCTTCTACTGGTGTATTGCAACGGTAGCTACCGCTTTTTCGCCAGTCAAATCTGCTGCTCTGACTGGCTGGGTTAATCTGACCCTATATTTGATTTTATTTGCCTTAGCTGCTCAAATATTGCGATCGCCCAAGCTTTGTAACTGGATTATCACTAGCTACCTCTTAACGGCATTAATTGTCAGTGCCTATGGGGTGCGCCAAGAATTTTTTGGCGTAGAGCAGCTAGCAACCTGGAACGATCCCAACTCTGCTCTAGCCAACGACACGCGGGTTTATAGCTATCTTGGCAATCCCAATTTATTAGGTGGTTACTTATTACCAGCGATCGCTCTTAGTTTGGCTGTGGTTTTTGTCTGGCAAGGCTGGGTGCAAAAAACTTTAGCCGTAATTATGACGGGGGTAAATTCTGCCTGTTTGTATTTCACCGATAGTCGTGGTGCTTGGCTGGCAATGGCAGTCTTAGTCGGCGTATTGTTGCTGCTATTTTACGCCTGGTGGCGCGAATATCTGCCCCGATTTTGGCAAGTTTGGCTGTTACCCCTAGTATTTGGTTCTTTAGCAGGATTGTTACTGATGGCGTTTATTTCTCTAGAGCCTTTACGTATTCGATTGATGAGTATCTTTGCAGGTAGAGAAGACAGCAGCAATAACTTTCGGATTAACGTCTGGGAAGCCTGTTTCAAAATCGTAAAGGATTATCCCTTAATCGGGATTGGACCGGGGAATGATGCCTTCAATCAGATCTATCCCCGCTATATGAATCCCCGCTATCCTGCCTTAAGCGCCTATTCCGTCTATCTAGAGCATATTGTCGAGATGGGATACCTTGGCTTTAGCTGTTTTCTCTGGCTAATTATCGTGACGATTAATCATGGGGTACGTCAGCTCAACTATCTGCGCCAAAGTAAAAACAAAAGAGGCATTTATCTTCTTGCCGCGATCGCAGCTACGGCTAGCTTGGCATTTCACGGTCTCGTTGATACTGTTTGGTATCGTCCCCAAATTAATGTCGTTTGGTGGCTAATATTGGCTATCATCGCCAGCTTTTATGACGATCTCGGAACTGAAGAGAACAATTTAGGCGATCGAAGCAACTTTATTCCAGAGTAATGGAGTGGCAAGTCTAATTTGAAGTATTAGATTGTGTTCGCGCAGAGTCGCAAAGGCGCAGAGTCGTGGAAAGTTTTGTGAACTATCTAATCTCGTTTCATGGCTCTTGCCATTGCTCGCTGGTCATCACGCTTTTTAGAAGTTTCGCGCTTATCGTGGATTTTCTTACCCTTCCCTAAACCAATAGCGATCTTAACTCTTCCTCCTTTGAAATACATTTTGAGGGGGACGAGAGTTAAACCCTTTTGTTCTGTCTGTCCGATCAGCTTATTTATTTCTTTACGGTGTAACAATAACTTGCGAATTCGTAGAGGTTCGTGGTTAAAATGACTTCCTCCTGCTTGATAGGGAGAAATATGGACGTTGCTCAACCAAGCTTCTCCGTTTTTAATAAAGGCATAGCCATCTCTAAGGTTGACTTTGCCTGCTCGAATTGATTTTACCTCTGTGCCGAGTAATTCTATGCCTGCTTCATAGGTTTCCAGGATTTCATAAAGATAACGAGCCTGACGATTATCGCTAATTATTTTGATACCTGCTGTTTTTTCCGCCATGCTAGAGATTATCTGACTTTCTAAAGGTCTACTAGTATATCATTTGGCTTTTATCTCGGCGGAGAAATAGCGTCTCCAAGAACGAGCGACCTATCTACAAAAAAAATCGTCTTACAGATACCCAAAATAATTTAGGTGAATGAAGACGAACTATATCTATCAGTTTAACTAAAAAATTGTTTACTAAACTATGTTCCAAATGACTTCAGGGAAACATAATATTTAGCAAAATTAAAGCGATCGAATATCAATATTCATAATAATCTTAAGACTATTGTTACTAGCAACTAATGTCGGCATTACCGATCGTCTTACCAGCTATTATCGAGCAGAACAAAACCAAAAATTACTAGAACTAAGATTTGAACTGTATCTGCTGCGATCGACTATGAATTAGATTTGGCGTTAGCCTCCTCTTCGCGATCGATCTCGGTAACCTCCAGATGCTGCAAGTCCAGCGACTTGTTTTCTTTTAGCTGTTCTTGGAGGTCACCAATACGTTTAATTTGACGAATTGGCAGGTTGGCGGTCAAGGAAGTCATGCGCTGGTCGTTTGAAAGGGTAAACTTCATTTCCTCGCGATCGACCTCGACATAACGGGCAACTACTTCTAAGATTTCTTTCCGCATTGCCTCCATCATATCGGGGTTAATGCTGGCGCGATCGTGAGCGATAATCAGCTTCAAACGGCTCTTGGCGTGATTTCGACTGTCGTTGTTATTATTCCAGGGAAAAATCATTTCCAGAAACCTTTTAATCATGTTTGGGATTGTCGGCATGAGTCAAAATAGACGCTGTGTGTGGTCTTATTTACCGAAGTACTAAGAGAAGGAGATTTCGATTTTATATGTTTGTTCGCATTTCTAGTCGCTTTGGCTAACCACCAAACATTCGACGTAGGCGAGACAGAAGATTGCCTTGATTTGCCATCAAGTCTAGGAAAGGAACTTTTTCGCCTTCCAAACGCCGAGCAATATTAGTATATGCTTGGGCAGGAATCGAATCATGTTCTCCCAATACTAAAGGCTCACCTCGGTTAGTGGCGACAATTACCTTTTCATCATCAGGCACAACACCGATTAGGGGTACACCCAATAATTCTAGTACGTCTTCCACGCTCATCATTTTGTTTTCTTCAACCATCCAAGGCTTAACCCGATTGACAATCAGGTTAATTTTGTTGACCCCTTCAGCTTCGAGTAAACCAATGACGCGATCGGCGTCTCTAACTGCAGCAACTTCAGGCGTGGTGACGATCAAAGCTTCTTTAGCAGCAGAAATAGCGTTCCTAAAACCAAGTTCGATACCTGCAGGACAGTCGATTAAAATATAGTCGTAGCCCTTGGCTAAAGCGGTAGCGATCTTCTTCATCTGTTCGGGCTGAACGGATTCTTTATTGCGATTTTGAGCTGCGGGAAGCAACACCAAGCCCTTAAGGCGTTTATCTTTAACAAGAGCCTGGGCTAAACGGCATTCTCCTGCCAGAACGTCAATAGCGGTGTACACTACTCGCTCTTCTAAACCTAGTAACAAATCTAGATTTCTCAGTCCAAAGTCAGCATCGATTAGAGCGACAGAACGATTCTGTTTGGCTAATGCAGCTCCTAAGTTTGAGGTAGTAGTGGTTTTACCTACTCCCCCTTTTCCAGAAGTAACAACAATTATACGACTCATATTGCTTGTTTACGATTTGTGTAGCTGTAGTTATTTTGCTTGATTTCGATCTATCCATGCCTTGCTAGGCGACGAAAATATATAGCGTTTGGCAAACTCTGAAGTTTTGGCTAAACGAATTCCCTCTGTGGTCATGAAAGCCAACTCTGGAGATAAGCGTCTCGGTCTTAATTTAGGCGCTCTAGCCACAGCATTAGCAATTCGCAACTGAGTAAACTCCATTTGCAATGCCGCAATTCGGCATTGAGCATTACCCTGCGCTCCCGCGTGGGCAATACCTCGCAAACGACCCCAAACCAAAATATCCCCAGCAGCGATCGCTTTGCCACCAGGATTTAAGTCACCAAAGATGACAATCGTGCCTGGGTGACGTATCTCAACTCCAGAGCGAACGGTGCTTTGGAGATACAGAGGCTCTGCTGGAGGCAGGGCAATTTCTTCTGAGTCAGTAGGAACTGTAATCAACGGCTGAGCAATGGCTTTTTGCTCGACGGAGTAACCGCTAGTAGCAGCAGCAACCGCAGTTTGTCGTCGATTAGTACTCACGGTGGACAGAGAAAGTTTTACGTCATCTAGAGTTTCGGCGATGGTTTGTAATTGTCTGGCATCAAGCAGCCGATCTTTAGCAACTAAGCACACGTTTGTTCCTACCTGCCAAGACTGCTCCTTGGTTTTTAACAGATGTTTTAGTTCTTGCCAAGTTTCTGACCAAGGTAAATCAGAATTTATTTCTGCTTGACTGGGCAATATCAGCAGCATTTTCTCGTCATCGTGCTTCAAATAAATTTGCGAGTAGCGACTGACGAGAGGAGACGAATCAGGTAGATCGTCATTTTTGTCTAAAGAGATAGTAGGTTCATTAATCATGCAACCGTCCCGATCGTACGTATATCTACGTATATCTAGTTTCTAGGTAATTCTGTTTTTACGCTTCACATACTAACGTAAGTTTCTTTGAATGAAAGATTACGAAATTGTTAAGCGATGCCAAGCAGCGACTAAACCGTCCTGAGCGCCTACATTACCTGGAAACAAAACTACTGGTAAATTGGGAAATTGAGTATGGCTAGCTTCTGTCTGAATTACAGAGCATCCTGGTAAGATTTGTCCGAGAAGTCTAGCTTGAGTCAAATTTAAGCCAGTACTAAGTACATCATTGGAAGTAATACCACCCTTACTAATTAGAAAACCAATTGAGTCGGGTAGACCCTGGACTACCTCCATTAGCAAAGCTGAAACGACGATGCCGAACTGTAACCTTTGCTGCACATCAGCAAAGCTTAATTCTGCCCGACTAGTATAGACTACGGCAGTTTTTCCTCGGCTAAAAGCTTCTTCTACAGCAGCTAAGGTCGATCGCAGTATTTGATTTTTTGATTCTGGAGCGTCCCGTAGCTGGGCAACATCGACTTCAATTCCCACCACCCGATCTTGCTTGAGTAGCTCGGCAAGCTGTTGGGTAGTTTTCTGCACATGAGAACCAACCAAAACCACTCCAGGCTTATCTGTAGGTCTATAGCTTGCCATATCCTCTGGGGGAATCGGCTGTTTTCCTAACTGAGCCAAAGAAGTTAGTAAACTAGCAGCAGAACGAAAGAGAAAGCGTTTTCCTTGGGCTGTAGTCGCCAAAATTGATTTGGCTAACCGATCGAAATCTGACTGTGATTCCCCATCAACTGCCACACACTGATTATCTTCAAGCTTTAGTAAATGAGGCTGAAGTTCTTTCCCCCGCAGGTCGGCTAAAGTTAATTTGACCACCCGATCTGCTGCAATTTGACCCTGAGTTTTTTCGGCAACATAATCGGGAAGGTAGCTATAGCTATAGCTAAATACGGAGTCGCGAGCAAATTCTGTTTCGGCTACGGGAGTTCTTACTCCATCTACGAGCAAATAGTGAGTACTATCGACGGTAATTCGACCTCCCTCAAAGAAAGCAGGAGTCAGAAAATGGGCATCAAAACCGCCTAACTCTTGGGCAATTACATCAGTTTCGATCGGATAGTGACCCCGTAGAGTGGAGTCGGAACGACTAACTACCAAAAAGTTGGTAATTTCTGCTTGGGCGATCGCCAGCTTGAGATTGTGACAGATTTCTCGCGTTACAGCAGCAGCACGGTCGGGATTCATGGCTCTAGTGTTGCTGAGAATAAAGAAAATCGGCACACTATCTTGCAAACCTTCAGTCAAAGTATCAACGTCCCACTTCATTAATAGCAAACAGCTATGTACCGTCTGTGAGCCTGTGGGGTCATCATCAATCACAATGATTTTTGGCTGTATTTTATTCATGTTTTTTTACAAAATTTGGCGATAGTGGATATTTTTTTCAAACAAATCTAAATGTTTGCGGTGGTTTTTAAAATGTTGAGTTACAATGCTGGCAAAAAGCGCAATATGAGCTAATCGAGTGCAGCAATTTTCTTCACTTCCCTATGAAAGAGTCGGTTAAGCTATTGTCTGTTCTTGCGTTTACTTGTCACTTACCAGGACGTTAAAGCCGTCCAGAGGAATTTATCATCGTGCGAATCCCCCTCGACTATTACCGTATTTTAAGCGTTCCTGTCAAAGCTACCACGGCACAGTTGGAACAGGCATATAACGACCGTCTCTTGCAGCAGCCTCGCCGTGAATATAGCGATCGCGCGATCGCAGCCCGCCGACAGCTAATTCAATATTCTTATCAATTATTGTCCGTTCCCCAGCAGAGAGCTGATTATGATGCTCAATTTTTGTTAACCATGCAGCCTTTGGAAATTCCTGAAGTGCTGTTGGATGAAGAGGAAGCAGATCCAGAGCTGGAGGCTGTAGCGGAGGAGGAAGCAGTCAATCCGCTTGTGGCAAATCCTACCATTGAAATTTCCCCAGACCACATCGTCGGCGGCTTATTAATTCTTCATGAGCTAGGGGAATATGAATCGGTGTTAAATATCGGTATTGATGCTTTTAACGAACGAGAATTAGCCCAGGAGTCAATACCTGAAGAAGAAGTTTCCTTAGATTTAGATCCGACTCAAGAAGATTTGATTTTATCTTTGACCCTGGCGTATATGGAGTTGGGTAGAGAACAGTGGCATAGGCGAGAGTATGAAAATGCAGCACTGTCTAGTCAGTTAGGGATCGATCTACTTCAGCAAAAAAGCCTATTTCCTCATTTACAGCAAGAGCTAGAACAAGATTTAGCCAAGCTTCGTCCCTATCGAGTTTTAGAATTGATTTCTCAAAATCCTGCTAACTCACCAGCAAGAGCAGAAGGATTTAAGCTATTACAGTCGATGTTGCTCCAGCGTCAGGGAATTGAAGGTAAGGGAGAAGATCGCTCTGGTTTGAATTTCGATCAGTTTTTATGTTTTGTACAGCAGTTGCGAACCTATCTCACCTCAGCAGAGCAGCAGCAGCTATTTGATAATAAAAGTCAATCCAAATCGGCGATCGCTAATTATTTAGCAGTTTATTCACTCCTGGGCAGAGGATTTGCCCTCAAGCAACCAGAATTAGTATTACGCGCCCAAGCAAAGCTGAACTATCTCAGCGTCAAGCAGGACGTTAGCTGGGAACAGGCGATCGCAGCTTTGCTGTTAGGACATACAGAAAAGGCAATTCAAAAGCTTAGAGATTCTCCCGATCCAGGTCAGCTAGAGCAGGTACAGCAGCATTCTTTGGGCAGTTCCGATCTGCTACCAGGACTATGTTTTTATGGAGAGCAGTGGCTATTGCAGGATGTTTTAGCTCAGTTTAGCGATCTTGGAAGCATGGAGTTAACCCTAAAAGAATATTTTGCCGATCGACAGGTTCAAACTTATCTCGAAGAATTAGCCCAACCAACAGCAGCAAAGGCGGAGAAGAAAGTAGTCGCACCGCCCAAATCTACTAGTGAGAGTCTTGCTGGGGAAGCAGATTCGGGCATTATGTCTTTATGGCGTAATTTATTTTCGGGGGAAAAATCGGTCTCTGTTGACTCAGCCCATGATACTGCTGCCAAGAGAGAATTGGTTAGCATGACTGCAGCAGGTCAAAGACAAAAATTATCTACTGCTACAATCGAACGCAATCAAACTGGAGTTTTTGCGGCTAATTCAAAGCCCCATCATGCTCAATATTCTCCTCAAGGAAATTATCCTCAATCTCGTTCTGGAAAATCTCTCTCTCTGCCCCTACAGCCCAAGAGAACTAGAGCCGTACCGCAATCTGTGATGCAGAAGGTTAAAGGAAATCATCAGCGAAAAAGGCATAAGAAAAAGCGCAGTCCTGAAACAATCTGGAAAGGATGGCTGTTTATCTTCGGCTTGATTTTTGGAGTTTTCTCAATTGGTTACTTGGGGACAAAATTATTTCTTTCTCCCAGCAATAAATTCGCGGAAGGGCAGCCAGCGATCGCTTTAGATCGACCTTCTGTAGAAATTCCCGTGAAAAAAATTAAGCCTATTGCAGTCAAACCTAAACCAAAGCCCACCCTATCCGAGCAGTCCCAGCAGGCGATTCAAAACTGGTTGAGCAGTAAATCTGCTGCTTTTGGCAAAGAACATCAAATAGAGCGATTAAACAGCATCTTAGCCGAACCTTTACTAACAACCTGGCGGGAAAGAGCTAGCGCCTATCAGCAAGAAAATATCTATCGAGAGTATGAGCATAGGATAGTTATGCGCTCGGCAGAAGTCAGTCCCGACGATTCAAATAAAGCAACGGTGGAAGCAGAAGTAAAAGAAACGGCGAAACACTATCAGGGTGGACAGCTGGACTCCGCCCAATCATATGATGACAACCTGCTAGTTCGTTATCAACTAGTGCGTCAGGGAGAAAAGTGGCTGATTAACCAGGCAGAAGTATTAGAAACACTCTAGAGCTAAATTTCAGAGTTTAATTTAATTTGGAGTGATATTACGCCAAATTGTAGATTTCGTAAATGTCGTGAAAAAGATAAAATAGTTGCGTCTACTCCAACTGTTTATTAATCAAGGATAACTACTGATGCTCTCCTCACTAGTAGCTGACTTTCGCATCATTTTTGAACGCGACCCCGCAGCCCGTAACTGGCTTGAGGTTTTAGTTTGTTATCCAGGTCTACAAGCTTTATTTTTGCATCGTGTTGCTCACTGGCTCGAACGAGTTGGCATTCCTTTCTTTCCTCGCTTGATTTCTCATTTGGCTCGTTTTTTTACAGGGATTGAAATTCATCCTGGCGCACAGATTGGACAGGGCGTGTTTATCGATCACGGTATGGGTGTGGTGATTGGTGAGACAGCGATTGTTGGCGATCGCTGCTTAATATACCAGGGAGTAACTTTGGGCGGAACGGGCAAAGAAACAGGCAAACGCCATCCAACTTTAGGTGAAAACGTGGTGGTTGGTGGTGGCGCAAAAGTTTTAGGTAATATTCAAATTGGTAATAATGTTCGGATTGGGGCGGGTTCGGTAGTATTGCGAGATGTCCCTTCTAACTGCACTGTGGTTGGCATTCCAGGTAGGGTAATTTACCGTTCGGGAGTCAAGGTAGATCCCCTCGAACATGGCAATTTGCCCGATTCTGAAGCAGCAGTTATTCGTACTTTAGTCGAGCGCATTGAGTCCTTAGAACAGGAAATGAAGCAGCTTCGGCAGTCTCAGTCAGAAAGCAAGTCTTTGGTTACAGCAGTATTGTCAGAAACTACGGTAACAGAATCATGTCTCAAGGTAAGAGATAGCTGTCTGTTGCGAGACAAGGAGATTCGTGAATTTCTGGGCGAAGAATTGTGGAATGACAATAATTAGCTGTGAATGGTTGGAATGCTCATCCTTTACAGAAAACTAGCTGTTAAAATAGCGTTAACTACTTCTACTGCAATAAAATGGTTGCCTCTAGCAAAAAATTAACCATTGAAGAATTTTTCAATCTACCAGAAGGCGATCGACCTTACGAATTAGTAGACGGTAGAGCTATTCCCAAGATGTCTCCCAAATTTTTTCATTCTCGCCTACAAAAAACCTTGTTGATTGTTCTCGATCGCTGGGCTAAGAATAAAGGTACGGTTGAGCCTGAATGGGCAATAAAACTAGAACGGAAGGGTAAAAGCTGGATTCCTGTTCCCGATCTTAGCTATACATCTTGCAACCGACTCAGTACTGATTGGATTTTGGATGAAGCCTGTCCTGTAGCCCCCGAATTGGTAATTGAAATCATATCTCCAGGGCAGACATTTGGCGATATGACCGAAAAAGCCACAGACTATTTACAGGCGGGTGTAGCTAGAGTTTGGTTAGTAGATACAAAATCTCAGAGCATGACGATCTTTTATCCCGATACTCTGCCCAAAACTTTTCGGGGAACATCGGCTATAACTGATGAATTGCTGCCAGAATTAGAAATTACTCCACAACAGATTTTCCAGCAGGCGGGTTTAACATCAGTTGAGGTCGATCGCGATCGCAGTAACTAAATAACCTATAACTTATAAGCTGTAACAGCTTTTTCTCAATTTAAAAAAATAACGATTGCGATCGCCTCTAAAGAAAAACGATCGCGCTTATAAACAAGTGCAAGTATTATTAATAACCTTGCAGAGAATCAACTCGAGCCATTAATTTTTTACTCTCGGATGCACCTGCTTGCTTAAGTTTGCGTGTTATTTGCAGACTAATTACCGAAATAGCTAACCACTGTCCGAGTAAGGTAAAAGCGATCGCTTGAAGAGATGCAAATTGAGCAGCATCAGTAGGAACAACGCTAAATAGCCAGAGACTTGGCGCTGCCTCGCTAGTTATGCCTGCAATTCCCAAACATGCTGGTGGAACGATAACCATAGATGCAACAGTAAAGATTGACCAAACTGTATTCCTGCGATTTTTGCTAGTTTGGATGAGCTGAACAACTACGGCGCAAAGCATAATGTTAGTAGCGCTGAGAACGAATCCCCAAAATAGATAGCGTTGACTTGCTGTGAGAATGACCAGCATCGAAGGGACAATAAAAGTAATTGCGATCGCTAGATTTACAGCAACAGCAACACTTGAAGGACTATTCTCACCAAATGCTAGTTCTTTCCACAGTGAATTGTTGCTCTTTTGATGACGATATCTCGCCCAATCATGTAAAGTTTGGCGATTGGGAGTTAAAGCAAAAACCAATCCTAAACCAAATAAGCTTAAAAAGATCTGCAAGCAAAGAAAATTGTTGTTTAGGTGGTGTTGGAAAGGAGTAAATTTATCTGCAAGCCTATAAAACGCATTTTCAGATTGGTAATCTTTTTGCAGCGTGAAACCTAAAGCGATAACTATAAACCAAAATGTTAGATAGTAGCTATGGATTTTGCTAATTATCGTCCGTTTTGGATTGTGAAAACGACGTTTTAGAACAGACAAACACCAATATGTCCACAAGCCAAGATTGAAAAGAATTAAACCGATACCAATGGTTGTATTTGTCCAGAAGGCTTGTCCATAAAAAGATAAGGTAGTCAAATCTTCAATCGATAAAAAGTAGTTCGTGCCAAAAGGCAGAGGACTCGCATCAATTAAATAGGCAATTACTGTTCCTGGATGAAAAATTAAAGTCCAGGCTAGAAAATGATCTAGCTGTAAATGTCCTTTAAATATGATGACGCTGGAAAACAGCAGCATAAACCCTAGCGCACTGCTAAATAGCCACGACTTAATGTCTGTGTCGATCCTAAAATCGACCAGACTCCATAACAATGCCAGAGAGTAGAAGAAACCACAGCTAGCCAAAACTACAAGATCGAAAGCCAGGATTAGATTTAAGGAAATATGGGACTGTAAGCCTGCAACCAAATGTAAGGGGAAGAGAAAAGCGATCGCTACATAAAGCAAAATTGGCACTCCGAGAAGTTTGCCAAATAAGATGCTGTTAGCAGACTGGGGTGTCAGACGGATAAAATTTAATGTACCGCGCTTTTCCTCCCGAACCATATCGGTAATCAACAGATAAGTGCCCAGCACAAATAAAGCAGCAATACCAATAAAACTTAGAATAATAAATAGATCCAGCCACCATAGTTGCCAATTAACAACCCAATTACCCGCATCGTTTTTGGTATAGCAAAGCTGATTATCAAATTCCGTATAAATAAGAGTTGTGCCATAGCGACCACATTGACGAAATTTTCTCTCCATGTCGGGCAATTTTCCCAGAAGAAAAATAACGGAGAGAAACTGGGTAATAAATGATAGTGCAGCAGCAATTACTACATTTCTAGTTTTGAGTTTTCCTTTAATTTCGCGAAAGAATTGTGGGTTGCTATCTAAAAATTTTGACCAGAGAGAACTTGGGGTGCGAGACAGTTCGATATTTTGCTTCATGGTTTTGATTTAGCTAAGAAGTCTGTTGATGTCCTAGTTTGAGGAAGATAGATTCGAGATCCCCCGATTGATAGTGAAATTCGGTAATGGGAATATCAGCCAGGACAAGCGATCGCAAAAGTTCGGCGCAGTCTGATTCCTCTCCTCTAAAATCTATCTGGAGACGATGGCGATCGATCTCTGACCAGGTTATAACGAAAGAGTTTTGACCTAATTTTTGCTGCAGTGTTTCCATCTTACCTAAAGTCGATAGGGTAATTTGGGGACGAGATAATCTTTGATATAGTTCTGGCAAAGAAGTGCTTTCAACTAAAAATCCTAATTCCATAATGCCGATGGAAGTGCAGAGTTCGGCTAAATCGCTCAATATATGGGAAGAGATCAAGATTGTCATTCCAGCCTCCTGCAACACTTTGATAATCTCTCGAAACTGCTGTCTAGCGAGAGGATCTAAGCCTGAAACGGGTTCATCTAAAAGTAACAGGATCGGCTCATGAATAATTGTTCTCGCCAGACTCAAGCGTTGCTTCATGCCTCGCGAGAGAGTAGAGATAATACTCTTAGCTTTGTTGGCTAGTTGAACGAGTTCTAACACTTCATAAATACGACGACTGCGTTTTGGCTCTTTTAGAAGATACAGCCGAGCAAAATAGTCCAGATAATCATAGACAGTTAGATCGTCATAGAGGGGAAAATCATCGGGGAGATAACCAATACGCTGTTTCAACCTATGATTGGAATCATCTCTTAATAAGCGATCGCCGTGAAGATAGATCTCGCCTTTGGTAGGTTCTTCCGCCGTCGCCAGCATTTTGATTAAGGTTGTTTTTCCCGCACCGTTTGGACCAATTAAACCGTATACCTCACCAGCCTGTATCTGTAGGTCGATTTCGTTAACCGCAATATACCCTTCAAATCTTTTGGTCAAACCGTAGGTGGCGATCGCTAATTCTGGCATTGATTTAAAGTTAGCTAGCTCGTAAATTATCAGTCAACAATCTCGAATTTGAGGTTTTGCTTAATTGCGAAGCTGTGGGTGCAGTGGTCGATAATATTGGTATTGCTAAGTTCGAGATTATAAAAATCTACGGCTTCAGAATCGAAATAAGGTCCTGCGTGCCAAGTTCCCACCTCTATTTTAATAAAACAGTCTCCAGGAATACGAAATGCTTTGAGGCGATCTAAATCTGGTTCGGAACTTTCTGAAGGGGGACAGACAGCCATAAACCATTCTTTGCCTTCTAAAGATCCGAGACATTGAGTGCAGCTATAGTGACGAGTAATCCGATCGAAAGTTCGCCCCCGACGTTCCAAATGCATGATATAAAAGCGAGGAATACCATTTTTGAGATTTAAGACTGCATCGGTGCGATCGAAAGCTTTCCCATCAGGAGAAGGGGTAACTAGTTCACCATAAGGTTTGAAGTTAGATTTGGTAATAGCGATCGCAGATAGCTGTTTGACGGTTAATAATGGCATCAAATGTGGTGGAGAGTCTTTATTTATTAACTTACCCTATTCAAATATTAGACGAATTGAGAATTGCGGTCGTTTTTTATTTTTGGAGTGAGTCGAAGGGAGATAAATTAATCTTAATGCCAATTGTTTTCTAAGGTGTACTGCTATTTAAGCCGATCGATAATCTTTTAAAAATTATGAAAATAACTAATCTCAATAATTTGCCTTCGAGGAGCGTGTCTCATAATCCAGAGATTGTAAAAAAAGTAATGTTAGGCAATCTAGATATTCCCCATTTAACTAACTTTTCTCAGGCAACCTTTGCTCCAGGACAAACTGCGTCGGCGCACTCTCATCGAGATATGTCCGAAGTTTTTTTTGTAAGTGCGGGGACAGGAATTATGCGGATTGAGGGCAAAGAATATAATCTGACTCCAGGAGTATGTATCGCCGTAGAAACTGGAGAAACCCACGAGGTTATCAACACGGGAACAGATAATTTAATCCTGACCTATTTTGGCATTGTGGATTGAGCGCAGAAAAGTAACACGTTATGTCTTTGTAATTAGGTCGCAAAAACGTTGTATAAAATTTGCGTAAATTAATAGAATCTGTTTCGATCGCTTTTCCTTCGAGACTTAACCTTATCTATCACCAACGATCTTTGCAAGACGCTTAAAGCTTACGGATTATTTTCTAAGATCGGGCTATCTTAAAATAGCAATTATATTTACCGTTGACTGAGTTGAATTATGTTTGGAAAGTCTCCTCGCGAACCACAAAAGCCTACCATGTCAGATTTAAAAGACGTCAAATTATCTCCACCGACTATTCCCAGTACGGCTAACATAACTCCGCCTCAAGATACTCTATTGCAGACGGAAGAAGTTATCGAAGACAAAGAGCTTGTTTCAACTGTAGAAAGAATTAGCCGTATCGTCTCACCTTATTTTATTGCGATCGTCGGTTTGGCTTTATATGAGAGCAATTTTCTCCTCGGCACGATCTTTATTCTTGTCGGCATACTTTCCTTGCTCAAAGTTTCGACTAACGATGTCGGCAACTTTCTTGAATGGCTGAAAAACTTTCTGGGTTTAAAGTAGTCGATCGCTCACGTAAATAATTTCGATCGAAAAAAGTGGGTATCAAAAGGCGATATTTTCTAGCGATCGCATTTATCAAAGATATCCACTTTACTACTTGCTTGTGACTAAAACTAGTAGCGCGACAACCTTAAAGTAGTGCAGCAGAAAACTGACAAAAATCAATCTTCTTTTGCGCCTCTGCGTCTTGGCGCGAACATAATATGATGCATTAACTTATACTTGACAAGTCACTAGGTTTGCCAAGCCTGTTGAACCTTTGTCCAGACTGTAGAGACGGTTTGCTTTACATCATTTTGAAAATTCCAGCGCTGGAAAGCTCGCTCGTACTCTTCTCCACTAGTTTGATAGGCTTTCCAGCCACTCATCGCCACTCCCAAACCCCAAAATAATAGGATATATAAGGACCAAGAAAGAGTACCAACCAGAATCAAATTAAAGGAAACAAAAAAGGTATTAACGATCGTATACTTAGTTAGTTTCTGCTGGAATTTTTGACGACGCACCAGGTTAAATTGACCGCGCTGACTATTAATCGTTTTTTGCTCTAGCCAACCCTTCTCAGCTGCTTGAATGATATTTGCATCAATATCTAGCTCTGCTGCAATCTCCCATAGCTGTTGTCTGCTTAGTTCTTCATCGATGTGATGATTGGCGATCGCAATATTTAAAATTTCTTGAATATCTTCTTGACTATAGGTGTCGGGATAGTTAGGAGTTATATCTGGCATATTATTTCAATGGCTCTCTATCCTTATTATGCCCAAGATTTGACCCGTCGCTACCGTAAACTTTTGGGCGGTTTTTACTATACGGAAGGGGGATGTGTTGTGGTTTACTCTTCGTTACAATCTTAGTAATTAAAAAAAATATTAGATAATTTTCGTTAACAACAGCGAAGTAAGATCTCGTCATTTAGATAGGAGCGTGCCATGAACGGCAACATTAGATTCGGTAATTTATTCGGTATACCATTTTTTATAAATCCCTCTTGGTTTTTTGTTCTAGCTTTAGTTACCTGGACATACGGGCAAGGTTTAACTGAATTTCCTTCTCTAACAGGAGCAACACCTTGGCTACTGGGTCTATTTACGGCTCTACTACTGTTTTCGTCCGTATTAGCTCATGAGTTGGGACATAGCTTTGTAGCTATCTCTCAGGGGATTCCCGTCAAGTCAATTACCCTATTCATCTTTGGTGGTTTAGCTACTCTAGAAAAAGAGTCCGAGACTCCGTTACAGGCGTTTTTGGTAGCGATCGCTGGACCATTAGTCAGCCTATTGTTGTTTGGCTTATTTACCCTAGTGGTATCGAATGTAACTTTGAGCTTACCGTTACAAGCAATTATCGGTTTGCTTGCCTATATCAACTTAGTACTAGCAGCATTCAACATGATTCCTGGCTTGCCCCTTGATGGTGGCAACGTTCTTAAGGCGATTGTTTGGAAAGTTACAGGAAATCCCAACAAAGGCGTAATCATCGCGGGTAGAGTCGGTCAGGTAATCGGCTGGATTGCGATCGCTCTGGGTATATTTTCCTTCTTCGATATTGGTCCTGGAAGCATCTGGACACTATTGATTGGTACATTCCTCTTACAAAATGCTGGTTTTGCTGCTCAGTCTGCCACGGTACAGGACAAACTAAGTCAGTACACGGCTCAAGATGCAGTAATCCCCGACAGCCCAATTGTTGACAGCAATCTTTCAATTAGAGAGTTTGTTAATAACTACGTAATTGGCAAAGAGCGTTGGAAAAAGTTCTTAGTAGTCGATGAAAATAGACAGCTACTTGGTTCGGTAACTACGGAAGATCTAAAGCAAATTCACACCTCTGAGTGGAATGATGTATACCTCACTAAGTTAGTTACACCCGTTCCTGAAGCAGATAAAATTGCAGCCGATACTTCTTTATTAGATGCTGCAAAATTGTTTGAAACTATCAAGCCTAATGAACTGGTAGTAGTTAACGATTCGGGCATGGTTCTGGGCTTGTTAGAAAAGGCTTCAATTATCAAACTGATGACGGAAGAAGAAGATATTGAGAACAAGGCTGTAATCGAATCAGCTCAAGAAGAAGAAAAAGCGATTGTAAACTAAATGGTTTGAACGCGATCGCAACTACTAAAACTTCGATCGAAGGTGGGACGTAAGTTTATCTGCGTCCCATTTTGCTTTTTTATAAAAGGGGAAATAAGTCATTCGCTCCTATAGCATTTGAACTGCGGGATAAATTTTAGCTAAACCTTGAGGCTCATTTAAATACATTCCGCTACGCAGAGGACGATAAGTTTCGTTGAATAGAGAGATCGCTTCTAAATCTTTTCCCAGCAATTCTTTAGTGCTTTTCATCATTTCTCGATGCAGAGGACTACGAAAAAACTGGGTTAGGCTAGCCTCATCCTGCCAGTAGCTAACAATGATAGCCTCTTGTGGGCTACAGATACTAAGTTTGGCTTCTATACAACCTGCTGCTTTTGTCACATCAATTAAGTTACCCGTAAATACTTGTCGCCAAAGCCAGAACCAACCTCTGATATTTAAAGCTTTAATACCGTTATAAAATACTACGACATCAGGATCTTTGGGTAGGCGGAAATAGAAGGTTCGTGCGACGAAGTGCAGCCTCAAAAAATTTGTGATTATTTATACCATTTTTCTCTCTAAATGATAAGAAATACGACAACCAACTTAAGGCGGGACAAAAAGAGGAGTAAGTTCGCAGTTTTTAATCGAGAACTAAGATTTTTTCTGCTCTTCTAGATCGGAATACAAATCTGACCAACTATCTCGAAGAGCATCA
>Ga0115031_1000121_pt1 | contig 54647 bp, 44 predicted proteins | sample Maine_Asex4_meta_FD_87301 | JGI IMG/M metagenome (GOLD analysis project Ga0115031, IMG submission 87301) | Marine algal microbial communities from Maine, USA - Maine_Asex4_metaG | ecosystem: Host-associated > Algae > Red algae > Unclassified | place: Maine, USA | collected 2015-01-05
GAGAACTGCAAAGTTCATTTCAATGGTAGCGTCACGGCGCAAGCCGTACGGTTTTTCACGCACCCTGAGGCTGACGCCTTACCGCTAAAATAAGACTCTGCAGTCTTCCGGGTTCCAGACTGCAATGATTGAAAAATCAGCAAAACGCCGCTAAAATTCGGACGTTGAAACTTGCTAAGGAAACCCCGTGACACTACAAAAAAATCGAATTCATCAGGGGGACTGTGTTGAACTGCTCAACAAGGTAAAACCAAAATCCATTGATTTAGTGTTTGCTGATCCGCCTTTCAATATTGGTTATGAGTACGATGTCTACGATGATCAGATGCAGGCCGACGAGTATTTAAAATGGTGCCGCCAATGGATCGACGGTGTGTACAACGCGCTCAAAGACGACGGCACGTTTTGGTTGGCGATCGGAGACGAATACGCCGCTGAACTTAAGATCGAAGCGCAAAAGTCTGGCTTCCATTGCCGCAGTTGGGTGGTTTGGTACTACACCTTCGGCGTCAATTGCGTTAACGGATTCAGCCGATCTCACACGCACATTTTTCATTTTGTCAAAGATAAAAAGAACTTCACGTTCAACCGAATCAACCCCCAGATCCGCGTGAACTCGTCGCGGCAGTTGGTTTACGCTGACAACCGCGCCAACCCCAACGGCCGTTTACCGGACAACACTTGGATCACGCGTCCCCAAGACGCACCACCGAGTTTCAGTCCAAGTCACGATTCTTAGTACATTCCGCGGGTGGCAGGAACGTTTAAGGAACGCGAAGGTTTTCACGGATGCCAGATGCGTGAGCAGTTACTGGCGCGGATCATACGTTTCACAAGTAAACCACAGGATCTGGTGCTGGATCCTTTTGGCGGCAGCGGCACTACGCTGTGCGTTGCCAAAAAGTTGGCGCGTCAGTGGATGGGGTTCGAGTTGTCAGATGACTACGTTCAGTACATCAGCCAGCGACTGGAACGCACCCGTAGCGGCGACCCCATTGATGGACCAGAGGATCCGATCGAAGGCGCCCCTAGCACTGCGAAAGGAAAGAAGCAGAAAAAGCCCTTCAATGAAAAAACGGAAAAGGTGGTAATTGAATCCTTCCAAAGTGTCAGCGGCGGTAACACGGCTGACTATTTGCTGTGCGACAAGGACCTCAACAAAGCGTTCACCGACCCGTGTCTCAGTCATGGGATCGGTGGCAATGCCTATGTTTGGAACCGGTATCTTTTGCATCTGAGGAAATCCGGGAAGTTGCCACGGTCTACAAAGCGTGCCGCCAGAATCACCGACGCGCAAATGGATCGGTTCGGTTTCGCGAGCGAAGTTGCGTGGCGTTTGCTGGCGATTGACTATCAGAAGACGTTGGATGAAATTCTTTGTTCGCCCGATTTCGCCGCTGAGTTTGATCGGCTTGCCGCCGAGTTTGGCCCGATGGATCAGACGGTTACGTCGTTTGAGTTTCGCAGGGCGGCGCTTTCGATTGGGAAGCGATCGCATGATGTGCGGGATACTGCCGCCCAACAGTTCAGCCAATGGTTAAGCAAGAGCAAGAGTCTTCAACGTATCGCCATCGACGGTCCGTTGGATGCTTTGGAGATTCCAGGCGTGTTTGTCTTGTGCGCTGGCGACGTCGGATTCTTTGCTGGCGAAACGCCCAATATGCGGCACCGCGTAGAGCAAACGCTGAGCAATCCGCGCTGGGATGACTTAAACCCTGACTCCGTCGCGTTCGTTCCCAACGATGGTAATCTCTCCACCAAATACGGATTAAAATCTGCGTTAGTAACGCGCGAAAGCCCGTTGCTTAATTGTCGACTGCTCAATCACACCTCTGAGCTACCCCCTGTCGGTAAGGTAGCCGCCGTTACTTCGAGTCTCATGTTTCTATGATCGAGAAAATGCTATGTTAAGAGGCGAGGGAATTCTTGAAAGAGGATGTCGCTGATCTTGAGCGAACAGAGGGATGGCACAGGCTTGATCCTGACCAACAAATCAGTATAAAAAAAGGGACGCCAGATGGCGTCCCCTTTTAATTTTCAGATTACTCATGCTGGATAGCCAGCAGAACTTTTTATTCAAAAGCTTTGAGTTTTTCCATCAAACCTTCGACAGCCGGCTTCAGTTTGGCAAGGATGCCTTCGTCTGAGATTCCGTCCATCGCTGCAGTTACCGCACCGCTGAACTTCGAAATCACTCCACCAACGGCGGTCTTCGCAGGCCCCGTCAGCTTATCGATTCCCATGCCGTCTACGGAGTCGCCGAGATCGGTAACCTTCGCTGACAAGTCGTCAGCATTTTCTTCTGTTACATCTTTGAATCCGTCGGTAACGCCGGTGAATTTTTCTTGTAGCCCTGTCATGTCAAAGCCACCGAAGTCGATGCTGGACATGTCTACCGCTTTGTCCTTGGCTTTGTTTGCCATGTCGGTGGCTGCGTCGCATCCGGCGAAGACGACCATCAATCCCAGTAAAAGTACGCTAATTTGAGTCAGTTTTTTCATCGTTAAAATCCTTGTGATCTTGTGAATAAATTTTAGGTAGTTGTATCCAGAAACGGACAGGTTAAGCCATTTTTTCGATAGTGAATAGAGGCCACGGCACTTAATTGACAAGGGCACCGATAAACAATCCAACAGTGGCGAAGATTAACGATTCTGATGGCTGTGAGTATAAAAATTGAGGAGTTAGCGAACCAATTTTGAAGTTGTTCGTCTATTCGAGCGAGCAGTGGGCTACTAGAGGTTTGGATTGCAAGTCACGGACTTGCCCGCGGTGGTACCGTTTTTTCGTGTCTTGAACAAGCTTAGAAGAAAAAAGAGAAACATCAGAGTTGCAGCTACGCATTTGTGAGACGAATACCGCAGGGTTTCATTTGGCTTCAGGTGAGCTCGCTGGATTTTTACGCCCGAGAGTTTAGGTTCGCATTCTACACAGGATGCTATGGCCATAACACAACTGCGAGCGGCAAGGCGATAGCCGCCGGTTTCACTCGCCATTGACCGGCGGCTAGAACCTTGCCGCTTACGTTTCTAAAAGCAGTGCCTAAGCGCTGTCTGTAAGACCATTGCTCGACATAGTGGCCTCTCTGTTTGAGCTGAAAAAAGCACTCTGCAACATCGGGATAGACTCGCCAGTTAATCGGGTCGGCGAAGAAGTCCCACAACGTTATGAACAACTCGGTTGTTTTCGCCACGTCGTCGAAAACGAATTCGATAAAGCTTCGCCATAAATCTCGTTCGATCCCGTCGCTGGAAATCAGTGCGCCCTCGATTTGATCATTGGCCGATGTATCGACCGCAAACAGCGTTCGCCTAGCCGCCTTGAATCGCCGCTTGACCTCAATCTCGTCTAGCGACGATCCGAACTTCCGCCCGTGCTGATGGTAGACTTCGATAACGCTTGGATATGTTTCGATCACCGTCGAAACAGCATCTAGCAAAACAACTTTGGGGGAAGATAATTGACTAAGTACCCGTTAGTTCAGATACCCGTTGAATTACCGCTGTACGGTTGCTTCGTCCGAGTTTAGAACATCAATCGACGATGATGTTGTGTCTTGTGCCGTATGACTGTTTGTCTCGTAGGAACGTTTTTGGCTTTGCGTATCTCCGATGACGTTGGCTAAGTTTTTCAACGACAAAATCGAAGCCGATGAAACCGTCGTTGCGCGAAGGATTGGCACGCGTGGAGTCGTGGTCACTGTTTGGTTGCTGGCTGCATCTGCGGTGCGAGTATTGCTCTTTAGAAGTTCGTCGCTTGGGATACTGTGATTGGTATTTGATTGTGGCAACGGCACCATGTTCGTCTTAGGGGTAAGAGCAGGAACTGGTGAAGTCTCTGATACCGGTGGCAGCGGTTTGAATTCGACTTCCGTGTTCGTGTTTTTGGCTTGCCGATAACGGCGGTCGTCCAGTTTCATTGGCTGTTGGCGAAGCGCGTTTTGTTGGCGGTAGTACGGTTTATGGCTGGCTTGTACCGTTTCCAGAGATTTCTGCGTGGTCGCCAACTGTTTGTACACGTTATGCGATTGAGCCGGACGAGCATGCAGCGTTAGTATCTCTGGTTCTTGCTTCGCTGCCCTAGGTTCATTTTGCGCCAATTCTTTAGCGGCATCAAACCTAATCTTAGATCGCTCAATCAATTCAGCCTCCTCGAAAATGCTCTGATCTTTGTCGCGTTGACCATCCGCGATTTCTTCTTGGCTGTCGATTTCGAAGTCATCTTTTTTCTGTCCAAGCGGTTCGAGAGTTCCCTCGGTGTCAAGATTCTTGAAATGGTTATCGTTCACTTCGGGCTTTAAATCGTTATCGTCCAATGGCAGTGAGAGATCATTGACCCCAGGCAGGGCATTGGCCCCAGGCAGGGCATTGACCCCAGGCAGGACATCGAAGGCTGAGTCAACCGGCGGTGAAAATACTTCGCTTGGCGGTTGTACCGTAACTTCGTTGACCATTGGCGGTTGTTCAACGGATTCACGTTGAGGCATATAGAATTGTTGAGTACCAACAACGCTGCTGTCGCCCGCGGCACATCCGCAGTCGTTGGTGATGGCCGTCGGAGCGCTCTGGGTCATCGTGTAGCTGTCGATCACCACTGGACCCGAAGCCGGTGTTGGTTGAGAACCAAATGTTGGCAACGAAAGGCCCGTGTTTCCGATCGGCGTCTTGGTGTAGGTTAATTTTTGCTTAAAGATGTTGGCTCTTGATTTTCTCAGTGCGTCCACGACGCCCAAGTTGAGAAATCCACCACCCGTGCTGGTGCAGCCGCTGAGGATGGCAGTCGAAATTCCGAAAGCGATTAGGCTTTGATATTTTAAGCGCATGGTTTTCTACCGAAGTATGATGTCCGTTGGTTCACAAGATATGACCTGCGACCACTTCCCGTGCAACAACCGGCACGAATTCAATAGAAGTATCGACCTACACAACCCTGCTCATCGGACTTTGGAATTCCACAGCGCAAACCGGAACAACCGGTAGTAGACGCACGGTAATCAGAATGGTAAAAGAAAGAAAGGTTTCGCCAATCGGCAAATCTTGACTAAAGCTGTAGCGGTGGCGGGCCTTAAACGGCGACAATCTGCCGATCTACAAGCAGATGGTGGCAGCACTGATATTTAGAGCCTGCCCGCCGTTTGCCTTAGCCCGGTTCGCTGGTGTGTCCGAGAGTGTAATTCTGGTTGGCGATACGCCTGGGTTGGAGCTCCATTCAGCTCAGATGAGGAAATATACTGGCTGGGTGAAGTGGACTGCGATGATTACCCACTGGCGATCTTTGATGGAAGTGGTTAGCCTCTAAACTCACGAGATCGCTAAATTCCGCGTTAAATTTAGGTAGTAATTTGGCGATCCTCCCCATGATGTATTTAGCGATGCCTGCAACGCGAAAGAGATTTAATGAGTCAATTCTTTGATGCTGCCAAAAAGTCTGAAATCACTGACGGTGGAAAGTTACTGGTCGAAGTCGACGATCGATTAGTTATCCTTTTCCAGGTAGGTGACAGCTACTTCTGCATTGACGATGTGTGCACACACGACGGGGGCACGTTGAGCGACGGGGAATTCGAAGGATTCGAAATTGCATGTCCTCGTCACGGGGCGAAATTTGATGTCCGCTGTGGGAGTGTTACCTGCATGCCGGCGACTCAAGCGACTGTGGCTCATGAAACCAAAGTAGACGGCGACACGATTCAGGTTAAAATAAACGAATAGTCACATCTGTTTTTATCCAAGTAGAGAGTTTTGATCATGGCACTGCATGAAGATCACGTCCGCGAAGCACTGAAGCAAGTGATCGACCCTGAACTTTTCGTGAACATCGTCGATCTTGGATTGATTTATGTCGTCGACGTTTTGCCCAAAGACGGCGAAGAAGGTCGTTACAACGTCAATATCGAGATGACGATGACCAGTCCGATGTGTCCAGCCGGTCCGCAGTTGGTTGCTGAGACCAAAAAGTATGCGGGTGAAATTGATACCGTTGACGAAGTCGAAGTTAAAGTCGTCATGGATCCGCCATGGACGCAGGATATGATGACCGATGACGCTCGAGATCAACTGGGCATCTTTTAGTCCCCAGCCTGACAGAGACCAATCAGAAGATGCCTAACAGCAGGTTTTCAACCTTAGGTTTAACCACAGATACTGGGTATATTTTTCAAACCGAAAATGAGTGTCGTTTTGGATTGAATTGTTTCTTTTAATTTTGGATTTTTAAAAACTGCAGTGGGTTGCAAAACCGACCCCAAGTTGTCAGCAGTCGTACAGCAGCGTAACCGTAAAACACATGAGAGCTTGTTGTGGCCCATGGGAACCAAGTACTTGCCAGCCGTTATCGGTCTGACAGATGTCTGGGACCGAGCCACAGACACGTTTGAGTTCCTAGAGCACGTGAAAAACGGGTTCCACGGCAATGAGGCGCTACTGATTTTTATCGTTCGCGTTTGCGAGTTCGATCCACCTGGGGCAGAGAAGCCGGTTCAATGGACGTTGCTAACCAATAAGCCGATCCACACATTCAAGCCCGCATGGGACGTGGTGGAGATTTATGAGAAATGATGGATCATCGAAAAGGTTCACCAAGCAAAGAAGACATCACGGTCCATGAGTTTTTTATGCATTGGCTCGGTTGGGCGGCCACCAAAATCGAAGCGCTGATTATTCTCCCGGATGGATCGACGCCAAGTTCGTTCGCATGTTCGACCACCCAAGCAAAAGCCACGCGGCCATCGTCGACCGATGCCAGCGGGCTGGTGTCAAATCGATTCTCCGTCCGGTAGTCCGGAGCAATGCCCACCATGCCGTTGCCGGCCGCCCATTTCACAATGGATGCCGACTTTAGTGGAGTACCTTTTATCCAACCTCCGCCGAAAAAAAACAAAGGCAGAACGTTTGTCGTCGGCTTTCCAGCCTTGAGGCTTGTAAACGCAGAGGTCCATCGCATTTTCGCCATCGCGATAGCTTATTTTTTCCGCGCCTGGCATGCTGTCAGGAGTTCGCTCTGTTGAAGTTGAGGTGAAGAAGACGTCTCCGCAGCGGGGTCACCAGACTAATGTCCTCGGGAATACGGACTCCATTAGTTAACGCATATTGATGGGCTCCGCGCGCCATCAACCCGTTGTGACAGATCCAAGCGGTCGGGGCTTGTGACCGGTTGCCGTCAAAGCGCTTCATCAACTCAGCAGCACAGTCGAAGCCTTCCTGACGATCCGTTTTATCAACGCTGACAATACATTGGTCGTCCAGGCCTAATCCGCGAATCGACAAACACTCGCGCAACGCGCTGAGCCTTAGTTGGTGGCGGCCAAGGTGTCGGTTGCCGCCCAGCCAAGCAAAACTTTCGTGCCCGAGACTAACGAGATGGTCAACCAATTGCTCCAGTGACTGTTTCTCATTGGGTGTGACCGAGTGGCATAGGCCCGGCGTGCTTCCATAAACACAGATTAACGAGATTCGCAGCGCACCAAGGGCTTTGAGAAAACGGACTCTCACCTCACCGAACACGACGATACACTGCAGTGGATCACGTTGCCCGAGCAGATCAAACAGCTTCTTTTCGTTCAGATCTCCTTCGCTGCCGAGAAACGTCGTGCTGATGAAAGATTGCTGCAAGACTTTAAACAGCCCCTGTTGGACATGGCTGAATGTATTACTGGGCTGATCGAGTTTCAATCCGCCACGATGCACAATCCCGACATAGTTACGACGGGCCTCGGGGGCGTGGACCGGTTGCATGCCGCGGGGCACATATCCGCTGGCCTCCGCCGCCTCCCAAATCTTGTTGTAGGACCTGTCCGAAATGCCGTCACGACGCCCGTTGAGAACCAGCGAAACTAGTGACTGTGAAACCCCTAAGCTATCTCCGGCATCTGACAAACAAACTCGAAAGCAAAAATAAATCCAGCTTGATGACCAATAGAACTTGAACGCTTGAAAAAAACGCTTTGGGCGAGAGCACAAAGGCCACGATCTCAAATAGAATGTCAGCCTCTCCGCGAAAGACGACTATCCCCAATAAACGGATTGGTCTTTTGCATAAAACGATGTATAATTCAGTGTTCAATTGAGCAACGTTTGAATTCTTATTTGAATGCTGCCGCTGATTGGGCTTGAAAAGGGGGCGAATTGGAATCGACCGGATCGTTCGAAGTGAAGATGGCGTGTCGTAGCTGGTCAGAAGGCTACGTAAAAATCTGACCAAAACCTTTATTTGCAGAAGATAACTCTTTCGCAATGGCTGCCTAGAAATAGGTTGCCCCGGCTGATAGGCTTCGCTGGAGAGCCTTGAATGCTGGTCACCAATTCCAGATCGTAACGGGTCACGTTGAGCACGCTCGTTACTAAATTTCGTTTTCAACTAGTCTGATGTTCAGGGTGTCGTTGCTCGGTCTATCAGGCGAACTCTAAATGAACGACTACACACGTAGAAGCCTTGGCGGAAACCTCGCGGGACGCGGGTTCAAATCCCGCCGCCTCCACTAAATGCCGACCTGAAATTTACTTTTCAGGGCGGCTTTTTTATTGCGCCTCGTGTTTCTCTGATTTAAACCCAGTGACCGATTTCGCAGATGTGTCTGATGCTGTGTCTTGCACGAACTCTTGCTTAGTCGGACAAGCTCCAACAGCTTTGTGTTTTCGTTAATCAAGAATCCGACAAAGTGGAACAATACAGGATCGCTGAACCACTCATGAAGCGTCATGTAGAATTGCTTCACGTCTTCGCACAGCTTCTCTGGCTTAATCTTCTCAACGTGAATCAACTCGTTGAAGCGGTGAAATCCTCTCCGCTTATCCCCTGACTGTTCATTTTCACTTCCGGTCACTCTATTAACAACTTGAAGTCTTGACATGTTAGGCTACGAACACAACTAAAGTTGGCAGTGCTGACAAAACACTAAATCTGTATGGAAAATTGGTATTTATCTGTCTAATTGTTTTGGCAATTGATCACTTAAAAATTGGAAGCGGCCAATGAATAAAAAATCGGGAAAACAATCAGGCGACAATTCAATCAGGCCGGCGAAATCAGTGTGGTGGAAATTGGTAATCGTTGCGATCGTGGTGATTACTGCTGTAGTTTTGTACCGGCAGTTTGGATCCTACTTGTCCCTGGAAAGTATGGCTGAACAAGAAACGGCGTTGAGGAATTATCAAGCTCAGCATCCCGTACTTGTTTTTACATGCGCTTTCTTGATATACGTGACGGTCACAGGCCTGTCGTTACCCGGAGCAGTCCCGTTGTCGTTAGTGTACGGGTGGTACTTTGGATTTGTTAAAGCCTTTGTTCTGGTCAGCTTTGCTTCAACCCTTGGCGCTACAATCGCATTCCTTTTCAGTCGCTACTTGTTCCGCGATGCGATCATGAATCGTTTCGGTGATCGGCTGGCGAAATTTAATGATGCGCTCCAAAGAGAAGGCCCCTTCTATCTGTTTACTCTAAGATTGATTCCTGCGGTTCCGTTTTTCATCGTCAATGCGGTAATGGGGCTGACACCGCTTAAGACAATCACCTTTTGGTGGGTCAGCCAAATTGGAATGCTCGCCGGGACAGCAGTATTCGTTTATGCCGGTTCGAGCGTCCCCAACCTCGCAACGTTGGCCGACAAGGGCGTCAACGCGGCGTTCACGTCGCTGCAAATGATGCAAATTATCGGAGCCTTTGTCCTCCTGGGTGTCTTTCCGCTGATCGCGCGCTGGGCCATCAAATTGTTCAAGAAAAGCGCGATACAACAATCGACGTCCTAAGCAGCTGAAATTCAATCTTAAGCGAGGGCCCTACAATCGCTTCTTATGCAATGGAATAACGGGGCAATGACAGCGCATTTGAGACAATGAAACAAGCCAATAGCTGGCCAAAACTGCCTACTCTTAACTCCTATTACTTATTGGAGCCCTCGCAACGCGCTGGGTGAAATTCCGCACAGAAAATTCAAAGAAGAAATCCAGTTCAGATTTCTTTATTAAAAAGTTTTGTAAAAGGGAAACTCTAAATCCGTCAATGAGTTGTAGTTTTGCAGGGTCTCCGGTACCCTCGGGAGTAATTTTTCCGTCGGAGGATTCGCCTCCTTTACTCTTGTGCAAAAGAGACGGATCATTTGACAAAATGTCAGCAGCAAGTTGTCACCGGCACCTGCGATCTTGAAGAGAATCAGCTTCAAATCATCACCTGGTTAGCTTCCAGTGCGGATTAGATTCCGCTGAGCGCAAAAACAATTAATCAAACCTAAATATACGATCTGAATTTCGGAGATACTCATGAACAGTAAAAATGGAGGCGGATGTCCCTTCGCCCACGGCGGAACCACGACAGTAGAAAAGCCGGTGACCAAGTGGTGGCCGAAGTCGCTGAATTTGGACATTCTGCACCAGCACGGAGCGCGCACTAATCCGATGGACTCGGATTACAACCATCGCGAAGCCTCCAGGGCGCTCGACCATGCAGCGGTCAAGGCTGACGTCGAAGCCCTGTTGACCGAAAGCCAAGACTGGTGGCCGGCCGACTGGGGACACTACGGTGGTCTGATGATTCGCCTCGCTTGGCACTCGGCGGGAAGCTACCGCATGGGCGACGGACGAGGTGGTGCGGGTTCGGGCAACATTCGTTTTGCTCCACTGAATTCTTGGCCGGACAACGCCAGCTTGGACAAGGCCCGTCGTTTACTTTGGCCCGTCAAAAAGAAATACGGCAACGGGCTTTCTTGGGCTGACCTGATCATTCTGGCCGGCAACATGGCTTACGAATCGATGGGTTTGAAAACGTTTGGTTTCGGTTTTGGCCGCGCAGATATCTGGGCCCCAGAGACAGACGTCAACTGGGGCGCCGAAGACGAATGGCTGGCCGACAGTGCTCTCCGATACGAGGATCTTGACGAACCCTCCACCATGTACAACCCACTGGCTGCGGTCCACATGGGTTTGATTTACGTCAACCCTGAAGGCGTTAACGGTAATCCCGATCCGGCGCGTACGGCGCTGCACATCCGGGAGACATTTGCTCGCATGGCGATGAATGACGAAGAAACCGCAGCCCTGACCTGCGGCGGTCACACCGTCGGTAAGGCGCATGGTGGCGGCGATCACGCCAACATCGGCGTCGAACCAGAAGCAGCCGGCATCGCAGAACAGGGCTTTGGTTGGGCCAATGCCGGGCTCAAAGCTAAGGCAGCAAACGCGTTCACCTCGGGTATTGAAGGGGCATGGACCCAGCACCCAACCCAGTGGGACATGGGTTATTTCGATTACCTGTTTAACTACGAATGGGAGCTGACCAAGTCAGCCGCCGGCGCGCATCAGTGGAAACCGGTCGAGATGCCGGACGACCACAAGCCAGTGAATCCTTCGGACCCATCGGCACCTCAAGACCCCATGATGACCGATGCCGACATGGCGATGAAGGTGGATCCGATCTACAACGAAATCTGCCAGAAGTTCATGGCCGATGCGGATTACTTCGCCGACACGTTTGCTCGTGCCTGGTTTAAGCTAACTCATCGTGATATGGGACCCAAAGCCAACTACATCGGTCCCGATGTTCCCGCCGAAGATTTAATCTGGCAAGATCCAATTCCGGCGGGCCCAACGTCATACGACGTGGATGCCGTTAAGGCAAAAATTGCCGACAGTGGTTTGTCTGCTGCCGACATGATCTCGACCGCTTGGGACAGCGCCCGTACCTTCCGCGGATCTGACAAACGCGGCGGGGCTAACGGAGCACGAATCCGATTGGCGCCTCAAAAAGATTGGGTCAGCAACGAGCCTAAGCGGCTGAGCAAAGTGCTTGCGGCACTGGAGCAGATTGCTTCGGAGGCCGGTGCTTCGGTGGCGGATGTGATTGTGCTTGCCGGCAACGTCGGTTTGGAGCAATCCATTAAAGCGGCAGGGCACGATATCACCGTACCGTTCACCGCGGGGCGTGGTGACGCCACTGACGAGATGACCGATACGGACAGCTTCTCGGTTCTTGAACCACTGGCTGATGGATTCCGCAACTATCAAAAGCAGCAATACGCTGTTGGTGCTGAAGAGTTGTTGCTTGATCGGGCACAGCTATTGGGGCTGACCGCAGCCGAGATGACCGTTCTGCTTGGTGGAATGCGCGTGCTGGGTACCAATCATGGCGGCTCAAAGCACGGTGTATTCACCGACCGTGAAGGCCAGCTAACGAATGACTTTTTCGTGAATCTGACGGACATGAAGTACAGCTGGCATCCGGTCGAGTCCGACGACACGTTTGCGCTTCGCGCCCGCGACAGCGGCGACGTTAAATGGACGGCGACCAGTGCTGATCTCGTGTTTGGTTCTAACTCGATCTTACGAGCTTATGCCGAAGTCTATGCACAGGACGACAATGCTGAGAAGTTCGTACACGACTTCGTGGCTGCCTGGAATAAGGTAATGAACGCAGATCGTTTCGACCTGCAATCTTAGATTTGCTAATAGTGATTCTTTGGCAAAAGTGATTCGAAAAAAGCGGGCCGTTCCAATTTTGGGGGCGGTCCGCTTTATCGTTATATTCAGCTTGCAACTGGCTCCGTCAGAATCAAGACCCAGGGCTTAATCGCCGGCGATGGTAGCCGATTTACTTATTTATGTTTGAGGGCGTTCCAGAACTCAGTACTGGTTCTACGATGATTCTGATTGGTGCTTTTACGGCCATCAAACGTCGTCGCCGAGCGGTTTCGAGTTAGGTCATAGTAGCCCTTTCGCTCCGAGGCTGACATTTTTTGAATTGGTGTATTTAAAAGGTCGTCATTGCGCTAAAACGATAGTTATGAAAAACACAGCAAAAAACTCTAGCGGCTTTTATATTCGTTTTAATAAAGCGCAACGGCATCAGCACGAATTTCGTGATATTTGTTTGGACGAGCTTATCTCAGAGGAACACCAAGCCCGGTCTGTTTGGGGTTATGTTATGTTTGCAGCCTCGACCTTTCTCAATTCCATGCGGGCTACCAATCGGTTGAAGGAAAGGCCGGCCGCAACGCTGTCGATCCTTGCATTTTGCTGACGCTCTGGCTGTTCGCGACGATCGAAGGTATCACCAGCGGTCGTCGCCTTGCGAAGCTTTGCAAACGCGACGCAGTTTACATGTGGATCTGCGGAAATGTCGGTGTGAACTACAACATGCTCAATGATTTCCGGGTGCATCACACCGAAGCCCTACAAGACTTGATGACTCAAACGATCGCGATCTTGCAACATAACGGGCTGATTGATTTTAAACGAATCAGCCAAGATGGAGTTCGTGTTCGGGCTCATGCGGGAAAAAGTTCGTTTCGTAAAAAAGCCACCCTTGAGGAGTTGCTTAAGAAAGCGTCGGCAGAAGTAGAGAGGGTTTTGACTAGCCTCGATGATGACAGCAGCGAACAGAAAAAAGCAGCCGAAGTGCATGCGTCACTCGATCGCCAAAACCGAATCGAAGAAGCGATCCGTCAGCACCAAGATCTGGCAGCACAGCGTGAAAAGCGGAAGAAAGGCGACGGTGAAAAAACACGTGTCAGCACAACCGATCCCGATGCTCGTAACATGAAGATGGGCGATGGCAGATTTCGTCCGGCGTTCAATGTTCAGGCAGGCACGCTCAATGATTCCCGTATCATTGTCGGCATTAATGTCACAAATGCAGGTACCGACAGCGGCCAAATGGAACCGATGCTTGACCAGATCGAATCGGATTTCGGTAAGCGTCCGGAAGAGATTTTGGCTGTCTAAGGCAACTAGGTAGCCTTAAGCAAGGCAGGAGCAGATGCCCAGCACAATTTGAAACATTACTTGTTCGGTAAAGCTATCTCCGGCAGCTGACAAACAAACTCGAAAGCAAAAATGAATCCAGCTTGATGACCAACAAAAATTGAACGCTTGAAAAAATTGTCTTTGGAACGAGAGCCTAAGGCCACCAACTCAAAAAGAATGTCAGCCTCGGAGTGAAACACCGACGGCTGCCGGCTAATCGTTAGACGAATAGAATTGCTCCTGAGCTCAGCGGCCATTGGAATTCCCGAAGAACCATAAAATCCTAGCTAATAACGCCCTCTCAGCCTAAGAGATAGTCACTCATGATAACGAATCAATCAATCAAACCGAGCGACCTGACACAAAGCTTGGAGCGATTCTGGCAGGTATCAGCAAAGAAAATACAACTGATCAACAGTGAGTACGACGAAGCACAGGGGTCGCCGGTTTTCACGGTGGCTGGTAAATATTCTACGCGCGGTTGGACCGAATGGACACAAGGTTTCCAATATGGTTCCGAGATCCTGCAGTTCGATGCGACCGACGATGCTTCGTACCTACAAATGGGAAAACGAAACACGGTTGAAAAAATGGCTCCCCACATCACCCATTTCGGTGTTCATGACCATGGCTTTAATAATGTCAGTACTTATGGGAACCTGCTGCGTCTGATGAATGAGGGACGTATTTCTGAAAACGAATGGGAACGCAATTTCTACGTGATGGCGCTGCAGACTTCGAGCGCGGTGCAAGCTAAACGCTGGACCGAAATTCCCTCGGGCGGATACATCTATTCATTCAACGGCCCACATTCGCTGTTCGCGGACACGATCCGTTCGCTGCGTGTCCTGGCCGTGGGGCACCAACTAGGCCACGCGATCATGGGTGAGGGTGATAAGAAAACCAGCCTTCTTGAACGATTGGTACATCACGTCAAAGCAACCGCCGATTTTGCGGTTTACTATGGAGAAGGCCGTGACTTTTACGACGTGTGGGGCCGTACTGCTCACGAAAGCATCTTCAACTTGAACGACCGAGCGTACCGCTGTCCTAACTCACAGCAGGGCTTCTCACCGTTTACGACTTGGACTCGCGGTTTGGCTTGGGTCATGGTGGGTGCACCGGAGCAGTTGGAATTTCTGAAAACGATTGATGATGCGGAATTGCAACCGTTCGGTGGGCGCGCGGAGATTGAGGGCGTGCTATTAAAAATGGCCAAAGCCACTTGCGATTTCTACATTGAAAATTCGGCAACCGACGGCATCCCCTATTGGGACACCGGGGCGCTCAATTCACATAAGCTTGGCGAAGATGTTTACCAACGTCCGTCGGAGCCCTTCAATGATGCCGAGCCCGTCGATTCATCTGCAGCAGCGATCGGCGCTCAAGGCCTATTGAGGTTGGGGCGATATTTGGATGATCCCAAATATACCCAAGCCGGCCTGACGGTCATGCAAACTCTGCTCAGCGACAAATACCTGAGCCTCGACGAGTCACACCAAGGCCTCATTTTGCACTCGGTCTACCACCGCCCTAATGGCTGGGATCACATTCCCGACGGTCAGTCAGTACCATGCAGCGAATCAAGCATGTGGGGTGACTATCACGCGCGCGAAGCAGCGCTCTACGTTCAGAGACTCATCAACGGCGATCCGTACTACAAGTTCTACCTCTAATCCAAAGCGGCCAAGCGCGTGGAGGGCTTGTTAACTTAAGTCAAATTTTGCGAAGCAATTATCAGCCATTGGGCGATAGCCCCCGGTCCTTGTTTGCCATTGGTGGACCAGACGCTTTTCCGTTGGCGGCTGACAAAATCAACAAGCTTTCAAGACGATTGCGACTCAAATCCCATTGAAAGAAGAATCATGATCATTGGCGATCTCTAGAAGATAAAGGGCCGCACTTATCCGGCCAAACGACTGACCCAGAATTTCGTGGGTGGAGCATCGCCGGTGCAGTGCGATAACTTCGCAATGGGATTTGTTACGCTCGAACCTAACGGCGGCCAAGTGCCATGGCACAACCAGGAGCAAGAAGAGATTTACTACGTGGTTTCGGCAAAAACCGAAATGTGTTTAGGTGAAGAACGTCAAGAAATGGAAGTCGGGCAAATCGTCCACATTCCTTCAGGCGTTTACCTCCAGATGCCTAACATCGGCGACGAGCCGGCAACGTTTGTTTACTGCTACCGACCGGCCGGCGACGTCGATCACTGGAAACAAGAGTTGGCGGGAACCCTTCCCAAGGCAGGCTTCGATGTTCCTCAGTTGCCCGAAGGTGCGCGTCCGCAATGCACCGATATGCCCCAAGGCGGACCGATCATTATTTAGAGAGACTCTAATTGGACAACGCGCATTTCATTAGCCGTTTGGGCGCTAGCTCCACGGCACTTACTTTTAACAATATCAGCCGCCAACGGAAATGCGTCCGGTCCTTCAATGGCAACCAAGGACCGAGGGCTATCGCCCAGCGGCTGATAAAATGATCCGTTGGATCATCTGAATTAGCCTGGCGGCCTGCACTTCGTTAGCAGTTGGGAAGATGTGCCCAACCATACTCAATACGACAACGCGTTTAAGATTTAGCGGGAATTGTTAACAGGCACGTTGCACTCGACGACGCATGGAGTTACTCGCTGATGGAAGGTGCCATAGGCGTCCAGTTGGCGGAGTTTGGTATGCAAAGTTGGAAAGAGCGCAAATGGGTCGATGTTCCTGAGCTGACTTAGACCGTCTATGTTAGGATTAGCCGTTTGGATGCTAGCCCCGATTTCGGTGACGTAGAACCGAGGCTAACGCCCAAACGGCTAATGTTCCAACTCAACATTACTTTTTCAGAAATTAGCGTAATGAGAAAAAAAGTGGCACTGGTAACCGGCGGCGGTCGGGGCATTGGTTTTGGAATTTGTGAAAAACTAGCTGCAGATGGCTTCAACCTCGTCTTGAGCGGACGTTCGGATGCATCTAAAGTCGCCGACGCCGTGGCAACGCTTGAAGGTATGGGCGCTGAGGTTCTTTACTGCTCGGGCGATGTCTCGTCCGCCGAAGACCGCGCGGCCATGTTGGTCGACATCAAAAAGCGTTTTGGGCGACTAAATGTGTTGATTAATAACGCCGGAGTTGCTCCCAAGGAGCGCGCGGACATCCTCGAAGCAACCGAAGACAGCTTCGAGTGGATCATGAAAATCAACTTGCAAGGACCGTATTTCTTGACGCAAGCTTGTGCTAACTGGATGGTCGAGCAGAAGAAGGCCGATGACTTTTTTGAGGGTTGCGTCGTCAATATTGGTTCCAGTTCTGCGACCGTCGTTTCACCCAACCGAGGTGACTACTGCATCTCAAAAGCGGGCTTAGGCATGATGAGTTCGTTGTTCGCGGCCCGTCTTGGTGAATTCGCGATTCCAGTTTTCGAGATTCGGCCAGGCATTATTAAAACTGATATGACCGCTGGCGTGACCGAGAAGTACGACAACCTAATCTTCAACACAGAAATGCTGGTCGAGAAACGCTGGGGTTTGCCAGAGGACATCGGCAAACTGACCGCCGCGATGGCCCGTGGCGACATGCCGTACGCGTCAGGGCAGGTGGTTTACGTAGACGGCGGACTGACGATGAACCGGATGTAGGATTGAGCTTTACTCCGTCTGTGAAATATAAACGGATTAGAACTACCAAGCTTTACTTGCTCAAATGAGGCCCTTGACTGAGGCCTATTAAAGGAGATTGCTCACCGTAGGTTGAAAACCTGCCATGCACAGTTCGCCCTGCGGCTATTTAGGGTACGTGTTCAATTTCTTGTTCCACGCCTCAACCAAACCGCTTGTGACGCCGCCGACGCTTCCATCACCAATCGTTTTCTGGTTGATATGAGTTACAGGAACAATACCGGCTGGTGTCGCTAGCCACATCACCTCACTTGCATTCTCAAACTCATGGATACTGATGTCTCGACGTTGCACTGGAATACCGCGCTGCTTAGCCAACTCGATCACCAACGCCAACGTTACTCCAGGCAGCACGGTTTCTTTTACGGGGGCAACCAGACGTCCCGCCTGAATCATCACAACCGACGCTGTCGTGCCTTCTGCGACGAAACCTTCGACATTGTTTAAGAGAGCCCGTGATTGAGGATCAATCGCTTGAGCTTCTTGTTCGGCCAAATAGTAGTGCATGCGGCTTCGGCATTTGAGTTCTTTTGGAACAGCCTCTGCAGGAATTTCCTGAGTTGCTACCGATGTTAGGCGGATGCCTGTTTTGAAATTCTCGGCCTGTTTGTCAGCATGAAGTGGATACGTGTAAACCAAAGTTGTGGGTCCGGCGTTGGTTTGGCCGTAAGCCGATGCGATTCCTGGCGTCGCACAGACGCCGATCCCCAATTCGTCAGCTTCCGCCAGAGACGTCCCATTGAGAGTGACAAGATCGCAAATTTGCGATTTCAATTCGGAGCGCTCCACAGGCAGCATTAACCCGATAATTTTCAAACCCCCGAAGAAACGATCAAGGTGACGGTCGAGTAAAGGAGTCTTGCGGCCAAAGGTGCGAATCTGTTCGGTCACCGTCACGCCCATCGTGAAACCAAGATCGAACGCTGAGATTGTGGCGTTGGCGGCATCGGTTCGATTCCCGTTGAGGTAGATTTGCATAATGTTCGTTCACGATGGGTGTGACGGTGACTGCATTAGGCGGCTGGCCGATGACTTTCTCCCCGCCGGTAGGATGGAGTTTCACTTCGTCTGCTAAAGTATGAACGTATTGAAAATCCATTCTACGGATAAATTCTTATCGGCCGCTCGCATTATACCCTAACAGCCGTTAAGGAATCGCCTTCGTTTCTGAGGACTCGCACGGTGGCCATATCGTTGTCTTTTAGCTGCCCGCCGGTGACCGAAACATTTGCGTAACGACAGCTCGTTCCTCGTGCAACGCCTGCTTCATCAATGTCTTCGACAAGCAATTGCAGCTCTTGGCCTACCAATGACTGGAAGTATTCGCTTCTCAGTTGAGTCTCTAGCTGCTGCACCACCCTGCCCCGTTGCTGTTTCACAGCTTTGGGAATCTGATCTTCCATTTCAGCCGCGGGCGTCGTTTTGCGAGGGCTGAAGGGGAACATGTGGATTTTGGAAAAACCGATCTGCCGACATGCGTCCAGAGAATCTTCGAAATCAGCATCCGTTTCGCCAGGAAAGCCTACGATCAAATCAGTCGAGAACGCCGGCAACGCAAGCTGTTGTTTGACGTGTTGGCAACGGTCGATGATATGTTTTCGAGTCCACCGGCGCTTCATTCTTCGGAGTATTCGATCGCTTCCACTTTGGACACATACGTGCAAGTGAGGGCAGACTTGATCGCCGTGATCTTGCATCACCTCGACCAACTCGCGCGTGACTTCGGTGGCTTCGATACTCGACAACCGGACGCGGAACCCATCGCCAATGGAACAAATTTCTTTCACCAGCGACGACAGCCGAACCCAATCCGTTTTTGGTTTGCCTTTGTTAAAATCGACCCCGTAGTGTCCTAGGTGGATGCCGGTGAGAATGACTTCTCGATAGCCATTATCCACCAAGCGGCGGACCTCTTCGATGATCTCAAGCGGAAGTCGGCTGGACATTTGCGGCCTGACCGTCGGGATGATGCAGTAGCTGCATTTAAGCAAACACCCGTCCTGAACTTTGACGTACGCGCGATGACGTCCGTCCAAACCCGAGATGCCGTTAGGAATGTCTCGCACACCGAAACGGCCCAATAGATCGGGAAGTTCGCGTTTGTCGGTGATGACTTCCGCCACACCTGGAAGTGCTGCGACTTCTCCGGGTTCGCGCGTGGCGTAACAGCCCATCACGATCAACCGAGCGTCCGGATTTTCACGGTTCATCTTCCGGATGATCTGGCGGCTTTTTGAATCGCCTTCGCCGGTGATCGTGCAGGTGTTGATAATGCACAGGTCGGCCGGCGTGTTTTTAGCAGCATCGGTGTAGCCGACGCCGATTAAGCCCTCTCGGACAAACTGAGTTTCGTACTGGTTGACCTTACAGCCGAGTGTGTAAGTTTTCAGTTTTGCCGACACGGGATTTTTTCTGTTGAGATGGCTGATGGTACAAGCCCGACGCCAGGGCAAGTCTCCGTGCAATGGGAGCACTCATTTGCTGACGCGTTTTGAATTTGCACTAATTATATTAGGGACAAACGCCTAAGTTAATCAACAAGCCCTGAAGGGGCTGGGTTCGTTTTGAATCGGAATATCTAATGCTAAAGGACTGGCAGTTTGATCGGTAGTTGAAACGTAGAATCGTAAATGGCCGGACCCTTGGCACTAACGAAAATTCGTACACAACACCTAGCCCTTCAGTCTGGCCTAGGTAAATTGCTGGGCCGTTGGCCCGAAAAAGCATGCTTAGTACAACTTAAAAACTGGCAAGCCAGGTTTGAGGTAGGTTTGAGGTAGCTTTACGATTCGGGAACAGGTTCGATGGACGCCGACATGGAACCTTTGCAGCGGGCGATCAGATCATCTTTGCCGAAAGCGTGGATTTGGTCGCGTTTGAGTTCGGCATGTTCGCGCGTCGTTGTCAAACAGATCGCTTTGCCGTCAGCGTCGACAGTTTTCGCAATCTCGAAGCCCTTTTCTAATTTGTGGGCAAACAACAGCTTCATCATCGACACGACATATTGATAAGAATGATCATCATCGTCCCATAAAACTACATTATAACGTGGTTGCTTTTTGTTCTTTTGTTTGCGGTCTTTCGCAGGCGTCACAACAGTGACCGGTTCGGCGACGGCAATGGAATCTTCTTCGGACATCTTCGACCTCTACATTTGGCTGACTCGGGGATCACTGAAATCCATTATCAGTATGCGAATCTGGACACTATTTTAGCCATGATGGTTCGATTGGCAAACGTAAAATATTTCTCAAGTGTCTGCTAGGGATAAATCATTTCGAGGATTTCATGAAAACACTTACGAACTTCGACCTGAATTGCCCTTTAATCCGCCTCCACCTCCACTACCTCCCCCTCGGCGGCGACGTGAGCGCCCAGCGTTGGTTGAGCTGCCTGAGTTCGAACTTCCAGATCCGCCAGACCTTGATCGGCCCTTTGAACCACCCGAAGGAGAGCCACCCTGTTTCGCGCTACGCGGGGCCGAGCGTTGAGACCGGCGGTGGTGACGAGAGCCCTTTGATGAACCCCCGGATGCGTTTCTGCCGGGGGCTGATTCTGTTCGAGGTGGCATCGGAAAATCTGGATCTACGGGCACCTTTTGCTTAATCAGTTTTTCGATTTCGATTAGATCTCCACGATCATCGGCAGTACAAAAGGAAATCGCCATGCCTTCGGCACCAGCCCGACCTGTTCGTCCGATCCGGTGAACGTAGCTTTCCGGTTCGTTGGGAAGATCATAGTTGAAAACATGAGTCACGCCGTCGATGTCGATGCCACGCGCCGCAACGTCTGTCGCAACCAATACTTTAATGTGGTTCTTGCGAAACGAATCTAAAGCGCGTTGCCTCGCGTTCTGCGATTTATTGCCATGAATGGCGGCCGCTTTTACGCCTGCGCGGCCCAACCTGGTTGTCACCATGTTGGCCATGCGCTTGGTACGCGTGAAAACGATGGCGCGATGAACGCCGCGATCTTCGATCAGGTACTCTAAAGTTTTTTGCTTTTTACTTTTCTCAACGAATAGCACCCGTTGCTCGATTAGGTCGACGCTACGTGATTTAGGAGTAACGTTAACGCTGATGGGTTTGTAAAGGAGCTTTTTTGATAGTTCAACAATGTTGGGGGCGATGGTGGCCGAGAAAAACAACGACTGACGCTTCTCAGGCAATTGGCTGATGATGCGCTTGAGATCTGGGAGGAATCCCATGTCCATCATTCGGTCGGCTTCATCGAGCACAAAAATCTCCAGCTGAGAGAGCTTAATGACGCCTTGGTTCATGAGGTCCAGTAACCGGCCAGGGGTGGCGATCAGAATATGCACACCTTTCTCCATTGCTTTGACTTGGTTGCCCTGCCCCACTCCGCCGTAGACTAAAGTCTGCTTTAACTGGGCGTAGCGACCGTAGGTCTTGAAGCTGTCGCCAATTTGAATTGCCAGTTCGCGCGTCGGTGCAAGAATCAGCGCGTTGGGAAGATGTTTCCGTGCTTTGCGATTCTGGTGGTAGAGGTAGTCAAGGATCGGAAGCGCGAAAGCGGCCGTTTTTCCGGTGCCTGTTTGAGCACATCCTAGAACGTCGCGGCCCTCGATGGCGGCGGGGATCGTTTGAGCCTGAATAGGCGTGGGGATCTCGTAATTTTCTTCGGCGAGAGCACGTTGAATGGGTTCGGGAAGATCGAGTTCGGCAAAAGTCTTCAAAAGTATCTCTTCAGGAGGTGGCAAACCGGCGAATCCTAATTGACGTCCAGTCTTCTGCACAGGGGGAATTGCGATGTGGGCTGTGGATTGCCGCTATTGTTGGCGTGAAGGGCTTGTCGATTTAATTTGCCGATTGGGCGTTAGCCCCGTTTGGGTCACCGTAGAACCGGGGCGAGCGCCCAATGGCACTTCCTTTAGACAAAACGCAGGATAATCTTATCAGCCGCCACGCGATAGCGTCCGGTCCTAGGCGCTAAAAACCGGACGCTATCGCGTGGCGGCTGATGCGCAAATGCGTTGCATCAAGCTAAAGTAAGTGGCATTAGGGAAAGCGCCAGCGCCCTAAAGCAATTTTCGTTTGAAAAACGCAAGTAAGTATGAGCCGTTTTTACGCTAGACACGGTTTCGCTGTGCAAAGAAACGGTGGCTAGCGTTAAAACGGCTCATTAAAACTGGGAAATAAATCGTTCACGACGTTGGGCGAGCGCCCAAACTGCTAATATCCAAAACTGAAATCAGACGAAATCGACAACCACTGAAGCTTTGTCTAGCAGCGAGTGTTGCTAAAACACTCGAATTTCAACGTATATTGTTGATAACGAAGCGTTGGCGTATTGCAGAGCAGATACAGGCGCCAGACGTGTCGCCCTTTGCTTTACTTGGTGCTTTGTGCTTCGGCTTGGTTGATGAAATGTTTCACCAATCGACCACTGATTGACTCTTTCTCAATCAACGCCTCGGCCACCCATTGGATGGCTTTGCTGTGTATGGCGTCGCTAAGAATATGCTCAGTTTTCTCTAGCAGGCGGCGATGAAGTTTCTCTAGTTGCTTCTCGGTGCGGGCGCGCGTTTGCAGTATCCGGCCGACGGCGCGGAGATCGCTGGCGGCGCCTCGTTCGCAGTGTTTTCCGGTCACCTGCGATTCAGCGACCATGCCAGCAAACAGGATCAAGACTTCGTCCTCGAGTGCATCGTTGGTGGATTTGGAGCGTCCTTTTTGCATCTTCACAGCGCCAAGACGCTTAGTGTTAGCGGTCATTTGAGCCGACGCGATGGTCGCTTTTTGGATGTTACGCCCCAGTGCGATCGCCATAACCGCGTGTCCCGCTTCGTGATATGCGGTCGCGCGAAGCTCATCGGAGGCATCGTTATCGGGCGCTGATTTCACCATGGAGATGATTATACATCGGTTTTGCCGATTGGTCGTCAAGTTTGGAGTCATCTGCAAGGGTGATTATCGAACCGGGCACAATCGACTAAATTAATCATTGTGAACCTCATCAAATCTAAAGCAAGTGCCGTTTTGGCGTCAGCCGCTCAACCGTGTGCGTTGGTCAGGAACTGGCGTTCGAGTGACTGTTCGCAAATTTAAATTCGCTCAAACATTAATCCATCGAAACCATGCTCGACCGAAAATTTATCTTCGAAAATGCCGACGCCGTAAAACAGAACTGCGTCAACAGAAATCTCGACATCGACGTCGATCAATTGGTGATGCTAGAAACGCAGCGTCGTGTGAAGGCTCAGGCCGTTCAAGACTTGAACACGCAGGCCAACGCAAAATCGAAAATGATCGGCAAAGCCAAAGATGATGGCGAACGTGACGCGTTAAAAGAAGAAGCCAAACAGCTGCGGGGGCAAAAGACGGTTGGCCAGACCGAACTTGATGCAATGGACCAAGAGATCGCAGCGATCCAAACGCTGATCCCGAACATGGCACATCCAGATGCACCGATCGGAAAAGACGATAAAGCGAATTTGGAAATCACCCGCGGTAAAACGGAGCCGCGTAAGTTCGACTTCGAAGTCTTAGACCATTTGGAGCTGGGACAGAAACACGATTGGATTGATTTCGAAGGCGGTGCTCGCACCACCGGAGCCGGTTTCTATTTTCTCAAAGGCGACCTGGTGTTGGTGGATCTGGCGTTGCAACAGTTTGCCGTCAGTGAACTGACCAAACGAGCCTTCACCCCGACGATTACTCCGGACTTGGCACAGGACAGCGTGCTTGAGGGAATCGGATTCAATCCGCGTGGACCTGAAACTCAGATTTACAGCATTGAAGACACAAACCTCTCCTTGATTGGAACGGCCGAAATTACCCTCGGAGGCTTGTACAGCGGGAAGACGCTGACCGACGAAGACCTTCCAATTAAACTCTGCGGCATCAGTCACTGTTATCGAACCGAGGCAGGCGCCGCGGGGCGAGCGTCGCGGGGTTTGTACCGAGTTCATCAATTCACCAAAATCGAAATGTTCGCCTATACGTTGCCTGAGCAAAGTGACGCGATGCATGAAGAACTTCGCCAGGTTGAGTGCGATCTATTCGACGCTATCGGCGTCCCTTATCGAGTGGTAGATACTGCGACGGGGGATCTGGGTGGACCGGCTTATCGCAAATTCGATTTGGAAGCTTGGATGCCAGGCCGCGGAGACGCGGGGGAGTGGGGAGAAGTCACCAGTACCTCTAACTGCACCGACTACCAATCCCGACGACTGAACATCCGTTACAAGAAAACGGGCGAAAAAGGCACGCACTTCGTCCACACGCTAAACGGCACCGCATTCGCGCTCAGCCGAGCGCTGATTTCCATCTTGGAGAATCATCAAAATGCCGACGGATCAGTCACGATCCCCGAGGTGCTGCGGCCTTGGGTTGGCAAAGATAAGATTGGATAGGCGTGGCCGCTAGTGGCGTCAGTCGGTAACGATACAAACCCGTTACGCGAGGGCTTGTTAATTAAGCCTGAACTCGGTTTTGGATATTAGCGCTAGATCCTGTCCTGCGGTGACGAAATCGGAGCTAGCGTCAAAACGGCTCATACTTACTTATGTTTTTTAAACGAAAATCTCTTCACGGCGTTGGGCTAGCGCCCAAACGGCACTTACTTTAGATTGATGCAACGCATCCGCGCATCAGCCGCCACGCGATAGCGTCCGGTTTTTAGCGCGTAGGACCGGACGCTTTTCCGTTGTCGGCTGATAAAATTATCCCACGTTTCGTTTAAAGTAAGTGCCATTTGGCTAGCGCCCAAACGGCTAGGTCGATCAACAAGTCCACGAGCGAGTGAGTTTTCGGCGCACGGGACTCACTCGCTATCGCAACCCGCTGGTATTGGAACACTTCGTATTCCGCTTAACCGCCGAAGTTAAACCCGCCAGCGCTGGCGGGTGGTTTGGGTGTGGTCGGAGTAGCGGCCGAGCGGTCTGCTGACCGGACTGGGCTGAACGGGTTGGAACCCGCAGTTTTGTCGCTCGCAGGCGGCTGAGTCTGAGGACGTTGGTCGCCGAAAGATCTTTGGTTTGACTGCTGCGGAGGTTGGCTTTGGCCCGTCGCTGATGAAAATGGGCTCGATGCCGCCGGCCCGTTTGTAGGAAATTGCGAAGGACGTTGAATCCGATTGGTTGCTTGCGATGGCTGGTTCGTACTCACCGCCGATTGTTGTGCCGAGCTATTAGACCAAATTTCCCGTTGAGGCTGCGTTGGTAAAGGCGTTTGTTGGCGAGTATTTGAGATGAGACTGTTGGCTGCCGAGTTTTGAGCTCCGTTGTTCTGTGCCGCAGTTTGCGAACGCGTGGCGCCGAACGCGGGCGGTGTGTTGTTGCTGCCGTTGCGATTTTCAGTATTGGCTTGCCTTGGATTTGCTTGGCGTGAATTCGATTGGTGTGATTGAACCGAACGATTCGACGGAGTGTTCGGCTGGCTGCTGCCGTAGGGAATGCTGTAATCATTTCCGTCGTTGCTGTTCTGATCTGCCGTATTGTAACTGGCACTGTTTGAACCAGTACCGTTAGACAGATTGGGCCGACCGTTTGCTAATTGGCCGCTTCCACTTTGGTTGGTGGTGGATTTTACGATCAGCATATTCACCACGGCATCCACCGGACCTCGACCGTAGGGAAGTGCCAATGCGTAATCAGCATACGCTTGGTTGTACTCGATCACGGACGCAATGAAGTCAGATTCCGCGGATCGCCACGTACGACCTGCGGTCAGCACCTGATCGATGGTCGATTGATTGCGTGAATACAATTGCTTTGCTTCGTTGGCATTGCGTTGAGCCATCGAGACCGTATCGGCCCGAGACGCGATCAATGCATGCATTTGCTGGAGTGTCGAATCGATGCCTTCGAATTTCGGAGCGATCATGCCTCGGCTTTTAAAGGCTTCATAGTTTGTTTTTACCCGCGTCACCGTGGGGCTGTCCATCGGAACAATCGGTTGAGCCGATCCGGTCAGCGACTTCATCTTCGCTTGTGACTTTCCCAATTGAATGGCGCTGAATTTGATTTCGTTCTGGGCGTTGGATTGAGCAATTTCGAGCGATGACGCATCTGCTTGTTTGGCAGAGTTGAGCGATGCTACCCAGTCGTGATGGTGCTTCGCGCTCACCGATTGGGCCCAGTCATAGTAGACTTCCCAATATTGTGGAATCAGCTGGCTGCGACTAACGCGGCCGGCCGATTGCTTCAGGACGTCAGCCATACGGATCGGTAACCCTTGAGCTAATTGTTGGTTGGCATCGAACGAGAATTTTGTAATCACTTCCTTAGCAGCATTCGAACCGGTTGTTTCCGTTTGTGGCTGCTGTTGATTTTGAGCTGGCAGTCCATTTTGAGATTGGTTCTGGCGAGGCAGTTCGCGCTGCCGGGTACGCCGACCCTGGGATTGCTGTCGGCCTGATTGATTCTGTTGGCGACGTTGATTCGCCGGTTGTTGGCCAAACTGTTGGTTGTTCTGCCGCGTGTTGCTATCTTGGAACTGCTGCACCGGAGCTGCGGGGCTAAGGTAAGCCGTTTGTTGAACGAAATCCTTTTCGCGTGCTTGGAAGCTATTCGCAACAAAAGGCGTCTGAGGCTGCTGGGCAGTTGGAATCGTTGGGGCAGTCGGCTCCAGCGGTTGAGTTTCGTTCGGCGAACCGAACAAGTCCGCGACAGGCGTGTCGGGTTGAACTTGTTGATCATGCAAATAAGCCGATTCGTATTTCGATTCATTGGCTTGATCTGCGCTTTGGAATTGATTTGATTGGAGTTGGCCTGATTGGATTTGGCCTGATGTTTGGACGTACGTACTGATTGTGGATTGAGCTCCGTTGGTGCCCCCCGTACTCGAACTTGCAAACTTTGATGACGGTTGGTCACTGAAGCTGCTGATCGAAGAACCGCTCAGATGCTGCGGTTGATCTTCAGCGCCGTTTTTAGGAACAGGTCGGAGGCTGCTTTCGCGCAGGCTGTTGACACCACGATTATTGGCTGATTCGGTACGTGGGTTTGAGCCCACGAAGGTCCCTGAAGAGTTGCCCCCCAACTTACTGCCGTGGGAAGCGAAAGGTTTAACACTCGTCTTACGAGGCAAAGGCGCCGCAGGCGCATCATAGACAGCGTCGCCTTGGTCAATTTTTGTCAGAGGGACTGAACTGAACCGTGAAGTCTCGTCCGCATTTGGCGTCACTTCCTCAGCGACTTCCAGAATCGAATGATTGGTGGCCTGTTCAAATACTTCGCTGTCGACCATTTGAGACGACGCGTTTGCTGCCCAAACGACCGATGTTGCCATAACGGCAACCGACAACGATAATGATTTAGTGAAGCGTACGATTCGCGAAATTTGGATCATCTCATGCATCCTTGCAGTGAAAATTGTGTCTTTTACACCCGCCGGTGCGCTGGGTGCGGTCTGCAATCCTTGCAGTGTTCGCGGTTCCCTAAACGATCAAAACAGGCGGGGCGGGCGAACAATCATTAATGTGTTCCGAATCGAATTTTGGGTCAATGCTGATTTTTTAGTTGTGATGGCATGCTAGTCTCATACCGGCTGAGCCGCAAAAGTAGCACGAATTGCCGGATAGACGTTTGATCTTTATCCGCAGAGGGATGCAGAAATCGTTTGATTCTGGCAGGAAATATCGAATAATCAATCGTAGTGGTAGCATTTTGCCACCGTGGATATGAAGTCGTTGCAAAGCTGAAAATTAGAATGTTAGCCCTTTTGGCGCTAGCCACAATTCTACGTCACCGAAACCGGAGCTAGCGGGCCAAACGGCTAACATAAAAGTCGAGTGCTGACAAACTACTAGCGACTTCCACTACTGAATAACGATCAACTGATCTTGGGAATAGCTCGTCATGAGAACTCTTTGTAATGCAATTAGTCAAAACGCGATTGCAATCGTCTTGTTGACGGTCGTGGCGTCGATTGCCAACGGACAGCTAATTCAATCGCCGACACTTCCTGACGAGGAAGGCAAACTGGTGAAGTTTTGGCTGGATGATGCTTGGGACAAAGGCATCGACAATAACGAGAAAAGCGTAGACGTGTACAAAGCTGCGGCTCCACAAGACTCCGCCGTTAATTTGGCCTACGCCGTCAATCGGTTTCAGCATAATCGCGCGTCAGAGTCGCTGTCCGCCGCTGAGTTCGCAAAGGCTGCCGATCCAAAGAATTTGGACGCGATTGTTTTCTTAGTATGGCTCAAGATGCTTCGAGATGACTTCGACGTGGGGCTGATCGAAATGCAATTCTTTGCTGACACCGTGCAGAAGACCAAGATTGATCGCGACAAACTTGACGTGGCCTATCGCCGAATGGGGCGATTGTTGGGCTATCTCCAAGGTCCAGTCGCGGGCCAGTGTAACCCTGATATTCTTGCGCGTACCATCGAACGGTTGAACGAAGGTTTAGATGATCGACAGAAAAAGATTTTGACCGATCAATCCGATGCCGTCATTGCAAAGTACGAACAATTGCTGAGAGATCTCAGCAGGAAGGTACATGAGTCGATAGTAAAAAATGAAGCATCAGATAAAGCATCCAAAATTGCCTTAGAAAAGCAAAACGATGCCTTGAAGGCCCAAACGGATCAGATTCAACGACAACGAGAAGCTTTAGAGATCGAAGGCCAGCAAAAGGTCAGCGCGGTCGCTCAGCAATTACCCGCGTTAGAAGCCCAACTGCAGAACGCCATCTTTGAAATAGATTCGGTTCGTTCCCAGATTGCTTACCACCAGTCTGCGTTGTACTACGGGATCAACAATCCCCAAGGTTCTCTTCTGGCGAACAACTTCAACCGTTTTCAGTTACAGCAAAATTATCTTTTGCTTAACGGCCTCCGGTCCAATGCCAACGTGATCGCCAATGCAATTGCTGTCGAACAAAACAAAATCAATCGAATTCGCAGCGCTTACAACGTTGAGCTACAACGGTTGAATAAGAACATCAAAAAAACGTCCAATCTCCAGCGCCGCAATTCGAACAAGCTAATGAAGATCGCGGCAGGTCCAGAGCCTGACGCCGGCAAAGTGAAGGCGCTCAATAATCGGACGTCCGCGCTCAGTATCTACGATCCACTTCCGCTAGAGCAGTATCGGGCTGACTTTCAACGACAGTTTCCTCAACAACGACTACTGCCCTAGCTGCCTTTACCGTCCGAACACTTGAAACCGGAGAGCTTGCGCTCTTCGGCTAACGAAGTTAGCGGCTCGGCGCAAGCCGTCCGGTTTCGGCAATTGTCCAGCGGACCCCAGCTCATTTAGCTGCGTCTACGACGAAGCACCAATAGGGAAGATGCTAACGCGAGTACAGCAGTTGTTGACGGCTCTGGCACTGCGCTACTTTCGACGCCAAAGCCGATAGAGTAGTTGTTGTTCAAGTCGACCGAGTTGTTCGTGTAAACGTCAAAGCCTGAAATCGGTTGATCGGAAACCCAGCGGAAGGGCATGGCGTTGGCTTCCAAGACCCCGGTGTCTGCACCGACGTATGAGACGGAGTAGTCGTTGCCATTGGTTACTGACGATGAGTAGTCAGAATCTAGTGTTGAAATCAATGAAAAACTCTCACCTGCGTTCGCGATGAATCCGTCGACTGAAGCACTGCCGTTTTGAAAGTCGGATGATCCCAAGTTCTGTCCGTGCTGAACAAAGCCATTGACGTCTAAGTTACTGATAATCGAGAAAGTCGCTGACTGCGATTCGCTGACGGTCCATATGTCGGCGCCATTGGCGGTGTGTCCGTTAACGACCTGCAATTGGATATCAGAAGCCGCGTGGCCGAACTGATCTCCGATATCAAAAACTTGGTTGATTAAACTTGTGTTCGGTGCGAGTCCTAAGCTCGAAGGCGTGAGTAATTGCAAACTCTGTCCGTAAGATGTGCTGCATGTCATGATGATCGCAGCAAATAGGGTGATTTGTGTTTTTGTGCACATAAGTATCTTGCTATCCAAAGGTGAGTGAAAGAAGGGAATCAGAACGTTAACTTTGACAGCAGTAATAACCGTTATGTCAAAGACGTTTGTAGAGCCCTCGAATCTTTGTTTCGTTCTTTCCAGCCATTAAAATCAGCAGCAGAGTGTCCAGCCCAACGATTGAATCGTTCGGGCAATTCGGGAAAGTCCGCAGGGTTTAGCGGACCGGCAAACTCAGTGACCCATTCCAGAAGAAACGTGGAGATTCCGCTGGTTGCAGAAGGATGCTTTCTGGCTTGCTGCTAAGACGGCATTGGGAGAAAGCACTCATTTGCTGGCGGATGAAATCAGGGAAGGAAATCGTTAACGGCGTTGGCTTTTTAAGGCTCTACTTTATCGTAAGCATCAGATCATCAATCCACGATTGGATCTTCTCCACCGGCAAACCTACGACCGTGGATTCCAGTCCCTCGATGATGCGTACGAAATCCAATCCGTCCTGATAGCCAAACGCACCCGCCTTATCGATCCATTGGTCTGTCTCTAAATAATCTTCGATTCTCTTCGCGTTAAGACTTTCCATCTCGAGCGTTGTCCGTTGCAGATAAGAAGCAAATTTGTTCGAAGGGCGGTGCCACAAACAAACACCCGTCAGCACATGATGCACGCTTCCGCTCATCAGCTTCAGCATCGCCCGCGCGTGATCAACGTCAACAGGTTTCCCCAAAATTTCGGCTTTACAGGACGCCACCGTATCAGCACCTAATATAATACCGTGATCAATTTCTTGGGCGATCGTACTGGCTTTGGCGACCGCGGCGTCGATAACCAGTTGATCAGGTCCGCAGTTACTGCAAATGCCTTTTTCTACAGAATCATCGGGAGCGATCACCTCGAAAGAAAAACCGGCCTCCGTCAGCAACTGACGTCGGCGAGGCGATTGACTGGCGAGGATCAACGGCGGTGTATTGTTCATTTTCATATAAGTAATAATTTACAATGCCTGGAAACTGTTTCAAACAGGGGGCTCGGCATAGTCACTTTCTAACTTTCCCTTGGCGACATGATTGACGTAATTTTCGAAGACAATCACCTACTGGTTCTCAATAAACCGCCACTGATCGCCACGATGGGCGCAGAAGCCGGTGCACCAAGCCTGCTGGATGATGCGAAAGATTATCTTAAACAGAAATATAACAAGCCGGGCAACGTTTACTTGGGCGTCGTCAGCCGATTGGACGCGTTTGTCACTGGGGCAATCGTCTTCGCAAAAACTTCAAAATCTGCCAGTCGACTTAGTGACCAGTTTCGAAGACGGAAGATCACAAAACAATATCGCGCCATCGTGCCCGGTGGAGTTCTCTCTAATCAAGGTAATCTTGAGGACTGGATTTTCAAAGACGATGCCAGCCATCGCATGAGGTGTACAAACAACGACCAACACCCTCAAGCGAAGCTGGGACGTTTGACATATGAAGTGATTGGTCGAGAGCAAAATACGGGGTTCGAACTATTGAAAATCAACCTCGAAACGGGGCGCAAACATCAGATCCGCGTGCAGCTGTCTCACGCCGGCAGTCCGATTGTAGGGGATAAGAAGTATGAAAGTCGCGATCCCTTTGCCAAGGGAATCGCCCTGCACTGCTATCATCTTGCCTTCGAACATCCGACTTTGAAAACGAAGATGGAGTTCACCGTCCAGCCACCCAAACATTGGAGAATGGCTAAGTTTGGCATATAATTAGGACGATCTTTACCCTACGTCTCTTCTCTTGTTGTATAAAATTAATCGATGAGCCCAGTGCGACACAACATACGTTCCAATGCCGTCACCAGCGGGCTGGTCACTGAAGATCAAGTCCGTTTGGCCGTCGAAGCCGCCGCGCGGTCCAAGGGCGGTGTGGCGACGGACGTTTCGGACAAACGTATCGCCGCTCAATTGGTTCGCATGGGCGTTCTCACGAACTATCAAGCCGATCAATTGTTGGCAGGTCGGACAAAACTGAACCTTGGTCCCTACCTAATCACCGACTGGATCGGGCAAGGCGGAATGGGCCAAGTCTTCAAAGCCGTTCACAAGATGCTTGGCCGCGAGTCTGCGGCGAAGGTATTGCCGCTGCACAAAACAACGCCCGAAGCGGTAGAAAGTTTTCGCCGAGAGATCAGAGCGCAGGCGAAACTTGATCACCCCAACCTCGTACGCGCCTTTGACGCCGGCGAAGATGGCAATGTGCACTATTTGATTGTTGAGTACGTTCCGGGAACAGATCTCCGGCGACTGGTGCGCACCAAAGGGAAGCTCACGGTTCAGCAAGCATCAAACATTATCAAACAAGCGGCCGAAGGACTCGATCACGCCCACGAACGGAACCTGATCCACCGCGATATCAAGCCCGGTAACATTTTGGTGACGCCCGATGGAATCGCCAAGCTTTCGGATCTTGGTTTGGCGTTTTATCTGAACGACCCCAACGACCCGCGGGCGGGAAAAATCGTTGGTACCGCGGACTACCTTTCGCCCGAGCAAATCCGCACACCAGATAAGATCACCAGCAACAGTGACATCTATTCCCTTGGCTGTACGTTGTACTATGCGGTGACGGGCAAGGTGCCCTTTCCTGGTGGAAACTCGCACAGTAAAGCCCGGCGGCATCTTGAGGAAACGCCTTGGCATCCACGTCGGTTCAATGATGAGGTCAGTGATGACTTCGTTGATTTAATTGGCGACATGATGGAGAAAGATCCTACCGAACGCATTCAAAAAGCGTCGGAAGTTGCCGAACGATTGTCGCCTTGGGCGGCCGACAATAGTCCGCTCTTGGACACCGAACTGGACGATCGTCCTCGATGGACACCAGCTCCAGTGGCCTCGATTGATGCGCAAGACACCGATCCGAACTTTGATGTTGCCGAAATGGCGCTCTCGGAGTTATCGGAGACTTCGCAAAGCGGTATGCAAAACAGCGGCATGCAAGGCACCAACGGTGGCGGTGATTCTGCGACCGACACCGGGTCTTTCATATCTAGCGGACGCAAAAAACCACCTGTTCCCAGTTCCACCGTTGGACAGTTCAGCTCCGCAGGTCGTCTATCCAAAGACGACCTTACGTTTGGGTTATTCAGCCTGCTATTTGCGTCGGCCGGAGCGTTGTTGATCGGTGGCCTGATCGGATTCATCGCAGGTTACTTCGCTGCGAAGTAACTTTCAACCCTGTGAATCATCGCGCCCGTTTAACGACAAGCCGGGCGACCGAGTTTCGCCCCGCCAATCACCGACGCCTAGGGGGGTGATTTAATCAGCCGCAACGCGATAGCGTCCGGTCCCGTGCCATGACCGGGGGCTATCGCCAAAACGGCTAATAGCTTGATTTTTTCAAACGAAAAACGCTTCACGGCGTTGGGCTATCGCCCGGCGGTTGATCGTTGCTTCGCAAAATTGGACTATATCAACAGCTTTTTGTCGTTGAACGGGATAGAAAGTGGTTTTCTTAAACTAACTTCCGCAGATTCCTCAAGCCAAAATCGCCAAAACTTCCTTCTGCAAACCACCGGTAACATGGACTGCCGAATCAGCATCAATAAAAACATTGATCTCGCTGCGGATTCCAAACGCTTCTTGGTACACTCCCGGTTCAATCGAAAAACACGTCATCGGCATCACCAAGCGATCTTCTTTGGTTTCGAGATTATCCATATGAGCCCCGTTGCCGTGTGTCTCTTGGCCGATGTTATGCCCCGTTCGATGAATGAAGAACTCACCCAATCCCGCTTCTTCAATCACACTGCGTGTCGCCTGATCAACTTCCCAACCTTGTAAGGGAAGATCGGCGGCAAAAGCATCTTTCACACATTTGATACCAGCATCTCGTCCGCCGGCGACGACATCGAAAACTTGAGTGATCTCTTGGGGGACGCTGTCGCCCACAAAACCGACTTTCGTCAGATCACTGTAAACGCCCATGGGAACGTCTAATTTCGCCCACATGTCCAACAGCAAAAACTGGTCTTTGCAAATTTCCGCGTCCTTCCCGGGCAATGGTTCATAGTGGGGATCGCCACTATGTGGTCCGACGGCCACGATCGGCGCGTGATAGGTCGTCATGCCGTGGTCTGCATAGTATTTCATCACGGCGTTCTGCACATCCATTTCGCGGATCGTATTGCGCGATCTGATCGCAGTGGCAACCATGTCCCACGCCATATCAAACGCGGATCGGTTAATTCGATCAGCCTCTAAATGCAGATCCCACTGCTCGGGCGACCAACGTGCTTCAAAATACTGAATCAAATTTCCCGATGAACCCAACTCTGGCCCAAAGGATCTCACCAGTTCGGCTGTTCCCGCATCGACGCGCGATATGTAGGGATTGGCTGCATTTGTGGAATACTCCATCGCAATCTTTCTTTGACCCGACAGAATTGTCCTTAGCCCCTCATGAAGCTGCTGCCAAGTCAAATAGACGATTTTTTCACCCGGCAAGTGATCTAACGAACCTGTTTCGATTCGATGAACTAACTTTTGCGGCGAACCAGTCGCCGGAATGTAATAAAAGAATCGACGGGACTTTGCCTCTTGTTCTGGGATCCCCAAAACCCGTAGGGCCAAAACATTGAGGCCGCGGAAATCGTACAACAGCCAGCCGTCAAATCCAAATTCGACGATGGCCTGTTGGATTTTATTGATATCAAACGTAGCTTTTGTTTCATTCATAGAAACATTTTATTAATTTTCGTTTCCTCCGGACAGCCATCGACGGTCAAATTTAGCCGTTTATCGTTATCACCTTTGAGACGCAAATGATAAACTGATAACATAAATACAAACGCCAATCAGTAGAAGTAACATGAATAAAATCCAAAACCGCGTCACTAACCGGCGGCCGTACAGCGCTAGTCGGTTGCTGAAATCCATGAAAATTTCCCTTCGTCTTATCTGCGTTTGCCTGCCTTTCTTTTTCATCACCATCTCTAGCACCCAGGCGAAGTGTCTTCAAACAGAAGAAGTCGTTAAACAAGCTGCCAAGGATGCTGCTGTCCATGCTGCCGCTGAAAAGAAGGCTGCTGTTAAAAAGAAAAGTGACGGTGATAAAGAAACAGTGAATGCCAAAAAGGAGCAAGTCGAAGAAGAATCCAAAGACGTCATCGACACGGCCGCACAACCGGCACCCGCGTCGATGGCCGATGACCAGATCAAGCTTCACATGTGGGACGGCTCTATCGTGGGTGGAAAGGTCGCCGTCAACCACATCACCGTGTTGACCGAGTTTGGGCAGATGACCATCCCGATCAAGCAGATCGTCGAATTCTATCCCGGCCTCGACAGCTTTCCGCAAAAGCTATCTCAATTAAAAAAACTTGTTCAAGACCTTGGCGATGGAACCTATCAAGTCCGCGAGGATGCTCATAAGACGCTAGTGAAAATAGGATTGCCGCTAAGAAAGGAGATCCTGAAATTCACCGACGGTGGTTCTATCGAACGTAAAAAGCACTTGGTCGAGATCCGCAAAGAGCTAGAAGAACTCAGAGAAGATCTCGAGGATTTAGACGAACCCATTCAAATCAGCGAACTTGCGCGTCAGGACAGAGTCGTTACGCCCAACATGACCGTCGTTGGCAAGATTCAAGAAGACTTGTTCGTGATTACCAGTAAGTTTGGTGAGTTGAAGGTGCGTCTGGAGGACATTGAGCACGCTTCACGCGACGTAAAAATCGCCAAAGAAGAATTGCGAAAGAAGCTGACGCTCGGCAGCGATAACTTTTACCAACGCAAACCAAAATCGACCGAAATTCGCGTTAACCGAGGCGATCGCATTCGCATCAAAGCGAGCGGCGTGATGGAATGGACCAACTGGAACACATCGTCGACACCCCAAGGACTATCGAGCCAAGGAAATTGGAACTCGATTAACAGTGGCACACTGATCGCATGCATCGGCAAGGATCAAAATAATGTGGTGAAAGTCGGTGCCCAAAACGATTGGGTGGCGAAGAAAAACGGTGTGCTCTATCTGGCGATCGCGATTCAAGATAACTACGTCAACAGCAATGGCTACCGTTGGACAGGCGAATACGATGCGAAGGTTATCGTCATGCCGGTGTCGAAGTAGCATCGACCTAAAGGAACCGTTATCGAATCTTTAGCGGCTGAAGTAAATCAACGTCATCTTTAGGTTTAGGTGGCGGCAAGAATTTTACGGTGGAAGTGACTTCTTTTGGTTCTTCATCTTCTTGGTTATCATCGCCGCCGGATGCCGTTTGGAGAAACTTGATTTCCGCTTCGACTCCCGATTCGAAGCGATTGAGAATCTGTTTCAACGTAAGTAAATCTGAGACCTTTTTTTTACCCAACTCCAGAATAATATCCTGAGCCGTCAGTCCGGCGTTCTCAGCCGCCGATCCTGGAATAACCGATTCCACGAACATGCCTTCGCCTTCGGTGTTGGGAGTTGATTTCACGCCAAGAAATGCTGGATGGATGCGTGTTTCAGGATCTTTCAGACGCTCAATCAGCGCGCTGGATCCGTCGATTGGAATCGCAAAACCGATCCCCGAATCGTACCACTCGACGCCTGCCCCCACTGCCGAGGATTGGGGATTGAGCGGAACACAAATTCCTATGATGTTCCCCTGGATGTCAATCAATGGACCGCCGTAGTTGGCCGGACTGATGTTGGCGTCGGTCTGCAAGGCACGTCCGCCGATTCGATTCTGTGCGCTGATGATACCCATCGAAACAGCGGGACTTTTATCACCGTAGCCCACTCCCATCGACAAGGCCCATTGTCCCACACGCAGGTCGGCTAATTTCGAAAACTCGGCGCCGGCGACGTCAGGCAGTTCGGTTATGTCTTCGATTTTCAACAGGCAAATTTTTCGAGAATCGTCGCGCCCCATCGGACGCGCCACGCGCCGCACGCCATCGGAAGTGACGACCGTGATAATCAGTGGTTGCGTCACGAAGTTGAAGGTGCTGGTGATGATGTAGCCTTCGGCCCCAAGCAAAACGCCGGTCGTATTGCCTTCGCCTTGTTTGCGGATGCCACCAATTTTTCCCTGTTTGGTCCCCACGCCTCCGTAGGATTCAATGGTCACCAGCATCGGTTCGACTTTGCCGATGGCAGCGCGAAATGCTTTCGCCGTCGCCTGCATGGTTTCCGCCGATTGGCCACGGGCGATACGGATCGGTGACAAAAACGCCGCGCAGCAACATAAAATTAAGAATATTCGCATTGGCCTATTTCTTCTCCTGCGGGGTGATTTCCATCCGCAGCAATTTTGAACCGCGCTTTAATACCAACACAACCTCGACCCCCGGAACCAGCCTATCTACGACTTTTTGGTATTCCTTTACCGAGCCGACTTGGACACCATCGACCGCCACAATCAAATCGTCAGGCTTGAGTCGAAGTTTCGCTGCTGGAGTGCCGCGCTGGACGCGGTCGATGTAAGCCGGATCGTTGGGGCTACCGACAGCGAACATGACGATACCAAGATCCGCTTGGCCGGAAGTTTCGGCGTCGCTGTCCGTGGTGAGATCGGCTGAGCCCATTTCTGGAAGTTGTCCATCGACGAACTGTTTCAAAATTGCGTTGGGAACGGCGTAGTTGATGCGCGTGTTGGTTTCGGAACTATTGATTAATTTCCCAATCATGCCAACCAATTGCCCTTGGGCATTGATGACCGCTCCGCCACTAGCGCCAGGATTGCTGGTGATGGCGTCAATCAAAATCAGTGGTCCTTTATACGCCACATCACGATCATTCAGTCGCGCCTCGATCGTTGATCGCAGGGAGATGATACCCATCATCGCCGACATCGGCTCCGCCTGGTTGGCGACCTTGAAAGCATTACTAAGGGCGACAACCCAATCGCCTTTTTCGCCGATCGCTTGGTCGGTTAGTTGAAAAAAGTCCAATTCACGGTCGTGTTCGATTTTTAACAGCGCAAGTTGTAGCGTTCGGTCGCGCCGAAGAATCGTCGCGCTGTAGGATTCTCCATCGCTCAGTTCGACACGGACTTGGCTCCCATCTAAAAACACTCCTTGGGATGTCAGGATCAAACCGTCTGCCCCAACGACGATCCCCGATGCGTAACCGTCAACACGCCCGGCAGCCGCTCCAACGATCTTGGCCATTTTCGGCTGGCATTGCTCAATCAGCCGAGGCAAGAATTTATCTTGCGCTATCGCCCTTTCGACCGGCCCTGCATACAGAAACCAAAGCAAGCCCAACACGGCGATGCAAATTTTTGGAAGCTTATTCGGCATCGGTTTCCTGTGCGGGGTCCTGTTTTTTGTCAAAACGCTGGGCGATGAGCTCTTCAAACGTCTTGATGGGAATCTCCGAAAGTTTGTCGTTAGTGATCGTTAGGAGAACTTCTTCACTCAGACCTTGAACCTTGTGTCGGACAAGTGGCAAGGAGAAAGGCTCCTCTAGCACACTTTCCCAGACCTCCAGCAGAACACCACCACCGTCACAATCAATATCCGCTGAACACTTCCGGATCCTCACTGGATCATTGGAGTACGGGGTGCCCGTCAACCACATATAAAACGGATCGTCGTCCTGATCTGAGGCAACGAACCGATAAGCAATTTTTTGTCCGCAAAAATCTGATCCGTCAATCAGCAGATCACCCATCACCGAAAAGGGAGGCTCTTGAAAACCGGCCGACAGCGCGATCGCCTGCAGAGTCTCGAATCGCAACTTGGCTTCAACGGCCGTCAGTGTTTCAATTGGCGAAAACGCATCCAGTTTACGCTGGTGGAAATCATCGCCATCAAAAATCCAAGCGTGAGTTTTGTTCTCAACGACAAACCGTCCATCGGCACAAAGCCAGGTGCTCAACTTCGTTGTTTCACCGTTTGGTCCAGTGACTGAATCTTCCAAATACCAGCATCGTTCGCGCGAACCGGAGACAAACGGTTCTTGCCATGGTTCTATCATTTCTCTGACGTACTGCGCATTCATGCTCCGATTGCGGACCGTGCCGGGTTCGGCAGAAAGTAGCATGGCCATTTCCATCTGACGGAACTTTACCTTTTCTTCTTGGGTAGGCTGATCGCCTTTGTTCCTCTTCTTTAGCGGCGCAGGCTTAGAAGGCGGCGCGTACGGCAATCCAAACAATCGCAACTGAAGCGCGACTTCGGATTTGTCAGCTTTACGAATCTTCATCCGCGCCGGCCAGCCCTCGGGAAGCGTGCAGATCAAATTGGTGAACTGATTCGCTGTTTTGATGGGAACGCCCTCAAACTCCAGCATCTCATCGCCCAACGTTAATCCCGCCGCGGCAGCCGGCGAATCAACCGAAAGCGTTGAGCAAACCACTTTGTCGCCGCGGTCGGAGAAGGTGGCGTCCAAGGTGCCGTGTTCGACCAATTTGGTGGCTAAAAGTTCAGGAATGAAATTCTTGATTTGGTTGGACGAAATCGCATAACCTAATCCCACGTTTACGCGGCCACGATCTTGAAAGCTACCGCGGCCATTGATGCCAATCACTTCACCTGAGAAATTGAACAAGGGGCCACCCGAATTTCCCGGATTGATCGAACTATCGACTTGAATGCAGTTGCCATAGACCAATTGATTTTTTCCCGCGCCCGATTGATACCGTTTTACACCACTAACAATTCCCAGCGTCACCGTCGGCGACTGGTCTTCGGTCAGGATAAAGGGATTGCCCATCGCCAGCGCCCAATCACCGACTTCAACAACATCTGAATCGCCCAGCGGGGTGAAAGGGAATTTGAAATCGTCGCCATCTTCTTCATCGGCAATCATCTGAATCAACGATACATCACCACCGGGATCGGTACCGATCAGTTTCCAACGGAACATTTTGTCGCCCGCGATGCCGCCCCAACCCTTGACACCCGCTCCGATGATGACGTGGTGGTTAGTAAGCGTAATTCCCGTCGGCGTGATGACGACGCCCGAACCCCCACCGCCGCGATCTTCGTCGTAGATCGCGACGACGCTGTTGATGACTTGGTCGATCGCGTCAACGCGCCGTTGCTGAAAGTCCAGAACTTTTTTAAGTTCCGCATCCGTGAGCGCCGGCGGATCAGCAAAACTGTTTCCCGTCACCAACACGGTGCATATAAATAATGCGTTAAAAAGGCAGGCCAGCAATTTGTTAATCGGTGTCACGCTAACCATCCTTTCCTAAATGTTGGCGTTATAAAAATCGCCGATTTAAATCGTAGCGGCCGCACGCAAGCCCTCCGGTTTCGCCCCTCCTCCGAACCGCGCTTCAAATTCTTCACGGCTTCACAAATTTTGCATCAGCCCAATTCGCGTGATCGGCCAAATCAAACTGCTCCCCCGGTTCCACAACCAATGTCACCTTTGCCATACCAGTAATATTAACGTCGACAGACTCAGGCGGAGTCTGACCTGTAATCCGCTGCGACCAGAGTTTAATCCCATCAGCGTAAACGGACATCAAGCAGTCGCCGCGTCCATTGGTTTCGGTATCGATGCCGGCGATCGTTTGGAATCGTTCGAACTCGTTTGTGTTGGCAAACTCAAGTTTGCAGTACGAATGAGTGCCGATGCCTTTGCGAAAAATCTGTGGCGAAGAACTACCTGCGGCGCTCAACCGGATCGGATTGGATTCGATGCTGCGGTCACGTTGCCAAGTTCTCTGGGGTGCAAAGATCGATTGCTGTTGGACCGCGATGGGTTCTAAATTGGACAAGTAAACCAAATTGTCTGACTGGACCTCTAATCGTGCCACGGTCGCCCAAGGAATCTTAATTGACTGGTTGGAAGTGACGGCAAAGGTGAGTGTCCCGCCATCAACGTTTTCGATTTTCCCGTTGAGTACCGAGCCATCGCACAGTTCAACCAGCATCCCCGAGACCATTTTTAGGCCTAAGTCCGCCAGTGAAACGGCATTGATTTTCTCGACGCTGATCTTGCGTGATTTCCCATTGAAGTTCAGGCCAAGTTTTCCTTCGGCTAAACCTTCAAAGACTCCCGCAACAACTTTTTCACCGTCGGGCGTATCGACAATGACGGAGTCTGCGCTGTCAGAGCGATCGGCCAGTTGTTTGCCGACTAGTTGTGTGCGTTTGAAGACCACCGCCTGTATCAGGTCCAGAGGCACTTGCATTGCGGCACCTGAGGTGGACGAAATGTTCGCCACCGCGTCTTGGATTTCGATGCCATTGGTGAAGAGTTTGCCTTGGCCGGCGACTAAAACTTCGACCGCACCCAATGGCTTGGCCGGTGCATCAGTCTGATAGGCCACAATTTTTTCGAGCTTAGTATCAACTGGTACGCCGTCGCCTGAAACTATCCCGTCAGCGGAAACGGATTCAATCGTCGCTGACGTTGTTGCGCCATCGATCCATTGAATTTTAGATTGCGCCGATGCAATCGGGCTCCACAGCCCCCCGATGCCAATGGCTACGAAGACTATGAAACGACGGATGCTGGCGGAGGCAAAAAAATTCATAGGTTGAGTGATGGCTGCGTTGATTCTGGGAGCAAACAAAAGTAGACATTCTATCTTACCAGTTTTTGGCGGGATAGGCTCATAACTGATTGCTGTGTGGTGGATAATTTGACCGATCATGTTTCCGTGCGCCCGCAACGGTATGTACTAACGCCGGTGAAAACTAATCGGATAAAAGGTTATAAACCAAACAATGCCGTGACTGGGTAAAGCGTGCATTCAGGAAGCGGCAACAGGGATTTCGTTCACTTCGGCGCCGCATTGTTTAAGTAATTCCAGATACCAATGCTTCGTCTGCTCAACGTGATCCCGCAGTGATTGAGCGCCCCAGATAATTGAAATCGTTTTGACCGTCGATTCCGATGTTTTGGTTCGTTGTGAATCCTTGACGCCGTTGGCACAGGGGCCCGTTGAGTCAAACAAGCATACCAAGCCATCGAGCTTGATCGTTTGACCGCTGACGTTGAATACATATTTGGTGTCGGCGGCCGCAATGTCGATCAATAGGGGCGCCGGTGCGAGGTCGGTGTCGACGACGCTGATGGGAAATCCACTATGCAGCGACACCACGTTGAGGATGTCAACGGCTTGGTTGATGGATGAAAGTTTGCCCTGATCCACAGCCTTGATCAGATACTCCGATGCCGGTTTGCCCCTTCCGGTTGGTTTGTAGCCACCATGTCGCAACACATCCCGCACCTGCGATTTCGTATTTTCATCCCTCTTAATTGGCGACGTCCATTCGTTATCCAGCATCCCAATAACGGCCGGATCGGTTTTCAATTGTCCCAGTTGCTGGGAGAAGGTTGTTTCAATTGCGACGGCCAAGAGTAGAGGATGATCCGTTGTTCCAATTTTCATTTAGACTACTCAGAATTGTTCTAGGAATTAGTTTCGGATACTTTGACTCGCAAGCTGCCATTATGAAACCGTGTTACGACGATCTCGACGCCGTCATCGACCATCAGGCCATTGTCCGCAACGACAGGCATCTCCGTATCGTTAATTCGCGCGTAGCCCGCGGGCTTCAGGGGCCCCGAGGTGATACCGGTGGTGCCCGTTAGTTTATGTGCTCGGATTCCGGACGCGGTGTCGGTTTCCCGGGGAGCAACGTCTAGGACGAGGCTGGGGAAACCAAAGGACCATTCGCGAAGTGCAAGTGCCGCTACTAAAAGAAAAAAACCCGATTCAGTTGGGCCTGCAGCGCCAAGTATACAACTGACGATCAAACCCATCACCAACGCCACGACAATAAAGACCCACACCCCAAAGTTGGCAAGCCAGCAGATCGTCAGTACGCCGACAAAGAAAGCGGTTGTGCGAGTCATGGCTTGGGGAAGTCGAGCTTGCAGGTCGACCTCCAGTTTGTCAGAAGCCGAGTTTGCCCAGCGCTGGTAATAGATCAGGAAAACGGCCAACGTGCCGATCCACAGTGGTATATCAAGGACCAGAATAAATGCGAAGTTGTCCATTTAGTTTCTTCTAATCGAAGGTTGCCTCGCTGTTATTTGTCCTGCCCATTGGCGGCTTCCATGTAGCGTTCGACGATGTCGCGATAACGTGCCGGCAATTTTTCCTTGACCGCGTTGTTGGCCGGATCACGACTGCGATCCCGCAACCGACTCCACGGACTGGCGGGTGAATCATCATAAGTTTTTACGACTGCTTGCCCGTTAGGGTTACTACTACTGCCGCCCTGTTGGCTTTTAGATTGAGACGGTTTGGGAGATTTTGGCTTCTTCGCCTGCTGGTCCTGTTCGCCTTTGGATGGCTTGGGCTTCTTTGAACTATTCGCACTGCTGGACGCTTCCTTCTTCTCTTCCTCTTTAATCAGTTTATTGAGCATCGCGACGATGTTATCTTGCTGTTGTTGAGTCGATTCGTCGGTCTTGGCCAGTTCCAAACGACGGCGTGAATAGTCCATTCGGCGGTAAATGTCCTCCAGCTTCCCATCCTCGACGGCGTTTAATTCCTGTAGTTGCCGCCATGCACTGACGCGCATCCGTTCTGGGGAATCAGGACTCTCGATAAGAAATCGGGTAAACGACTTCGTGGCGTCCGCTTTTTTAAGCAGCCCCGTCTGAGCCAACCCCGTGAAGTACAGCGACGGTCCGCGATGAGCAGAAAACGGTGCAAGGTCCCCCGACAGTTTCTCCAGATGAGTAATTGCTTGTTCGTACTGTTCGCTGTTCATGAGTGTTCGGGCCAAGAAAAACGTCGCGTCAGCAGCCAGAAATTTATCTTCGGCATTCGTAAGCGGCGTCAATAGGCTGACGGCTTGTTCGACCTGTTGAGCGTCTGAGAATTCCACAGCAGTCGCGTATTCTGGATAGATTTGAATCAAACCTTCGGTCACCGCGTCGGTGATGCTGTCGACGTATTGAGCGATGACGTCCTTGATCTCAGCACGTCGATCGGCGATCGAATCGAGTGAATCGACATGCGTTAAGAAGGACTCCATCAACTCGGAGTCAGAAATGGGAGTCGGATTCGGATGAGGATTGGCGGAAAAAACGTTGGCCGCCGACAGCGCGATCAACATCAACGCAACTACGGTAACCGCGATCGTCGCCGCAATTCTATGCGCGTATCGTGAATGTTCGGCTAAGGCGATAGAGGCCGTGTTTGTAGATCGAGTCATTGTAGAAATCTTTTTAAGTAGTACTTCAGCGGTCTGAAGTTAAATCCGAAGGATTACGCAAATCAGCCGCATGGCGATAGCCGAATGGCACTTACTTTAGACGAAACGTCGGATGATCTTATCAGCCGCCACGCGATAGCGTCCGGTCCTACGCGCTTAGGACCGGACGCTATCGCGTGGCGGCTGGTGGGTCGATGCGTTGCATCAATCTGAAGTAAGTGCCATTGGGCGATAGCCCCCCGGTTTCGTCTCCTCAAATACAGCAGAACCGGACGCTTTTCCGTTGCGGCTAGTAAGTGCAATATTAGATAGCTGAAGTGTTTGCCTATTTATTGTTTCTTCAAGATGGTATCGGTCATCTCAAGAATTTTCTTCTGCATCGCGGCGGCGTCACTGATTTCTTTTTCGACGACCTCCGCCATTGCAGGTTGCTTACGCATAATCTCAAGCTTCTTCGTGCGACGATTCAGCCGGCGCTGACGCATCCTTAACATTTTAAGTTCGGCGGATTTCTTAAGCAACGGTTGTTTTCCTCCTCCGCCACCACCTCCGCCCTTCTTTGCTTGCTCCTTTGCCTTTTTGAGTGCATCGAGTAAATCGAGGATCGTGATTTCAATTTCTTTTTGGACTAATTGCGTGTAGGGGTCAGTTTTTTGTCTCTGCAATAGATCGGCGGCCGTCGCAAGTTCAGCCCGTAAGTCTTGGACGACTTCGGGGAACACGCTACTGGTACCGTCTTCCAACAACAGGTCGTACGCCTGTTGACCAAGTTCGCGGATCTCAAGTTCTTCGGTCGCCAATCTCAAAATTAGCAACTCGTCGCGCAAGCGGATTTGCTTTAGGTTGGATCGCTTGTCTTCGATTTCAATCGTCATCACGCTGGCGATGTTTTGGCGGTCGAACATCTCGCGGAATCGCGATTCTAAACGCGCAAGTTTTTCTTCGTTGGTTTCCTCGCGCAGTTGAGACAATCGTTCCTCGATCTCCTCCAGCGCTTTCTCCATCTTCTGCTCGGCCTGTCTTTGTTGCTTCTCAGCCTCTTCGGAATTGTTCTGCTGCATGTTGTCGGCAGCCTTCTGCTGAGCGTCGCCGGCTTGCTTCATTTGTTCCCGTCCGGGTTGTTTGGGCTGCTGTCCTTGGTCGCCAGCACCATCTTCGGATTTTTTTGCCTTAGGAGCTTTCTCCATCGCTTTGACGATATCCATCGTTTTGTCCCGGTTGCGACGTTGCTCTTTGGCCAACTGTTCCAAAATCTCAGGCGGCAACGACTCAATACGGCGTTTATCTTTTTCGAGTTCGGACAACGCCTTTTCAAGTTCGTCTAACGCTTTCTCCTGTTGGCGTTTGGCGTCGGCAGGTTTGCCACTGCCAAGCTTCTCTTCGGCACGCTGCTGACTTTTGGCGGATTCTTGCAGAGCCTTTTGACCTGGCTGAGGCGGTTTAGGTGGACTGCTTTGGGATTGCCCGCCCCCGGACGGTTGTCCTTTCATTATTCCTTCAGCCTGCTTTTTAAGCTCTTCCGTCAACTTCTTCAATTTCTCTTCGGCGCGTTGTTGGCGTTCTTCCGCTTCTTTAAGCGCCTGTTGATCTGGTTGCGGGCCACCTTTTTCTGCTTGATCTCTCTCGGCTTGCCTTTTTGCCTCTAAATCGGAATTCGCCTTTTCAAACTCTTCCAATGTCTTCTTCATTTCCTCCTGGGACTTCTGTAACTCTTCGAGCATCTTCTGATCGGGTAGCTGCGGCTGCGGTGGACTATTTTTGGATGGGGCGCCGGCAGATGGAGGGGAGTCACTTTTAGACTCGTCTTTAGGTGGCGAGTCGCTGAAGGACCCGTCGGGGTTTAGATTCTTCTTCTCTCCACTGATGTTCTTTTTTAGCTCGTCTGTTTGCTTGCGAACTTCAAACTGCTTATCCGCGATTTTATCGAGCTCCTTCAAATTGGCGTCTTGGTTTTCGCCGGTCTCTTTGACAATTTTCTTTTGGGCTTCGATCAGTTTGTTGAGAGCTTTGATTTGAGCGCCGACCTGTTCGCCCACCTTTTCTTTGTTGGCCGCTTGCTCGGTGGCGCGAGTTTGCTTCCGCTGTTGCTGAAGCTGTTGCTCAACGTTCTTCTTGAACGCTTCAAGCATTGCGATTTCTTCATTGGCAGAAACCTCTTTGTCTTTCTCATTGGTCAGCATCCTGATCAAAGATTCAAGAATCTCGACGACTTTATTCAGCTCTTGATCCGCTTCGTCATACTTCTCTTGGTTGAGCAATTCACTGACTTCGTCCATTTTCTTGGTCAGTGAAAGCTCTTTTGATTGCTGATAGGTTTTAATCAGCAAGTCCGCGCGTTTTGCATCCTTTTCTCGAATACGCTCCGCAACGATGGTGAACTTGGCTTCTAATTCGACCATTTTTCGTTGCACCAACTTCTGCCGAACGCCAAGCTCTGTCCGTTGATTGGCTGGCGATGCTTGACCGAAGCTAACCGGGGCAAACAAAACGCAGATCAGAGCGACTGTTGCGTGGAGCCGTAACAGGCAAAGCTCAAAGGCCACGTGGTTCTCGACGTTCGATTTTTTGGCAATACTATTCATCGAAAATACCCTTGGCTTCTTTTTCATCAGTGATCGTTTGGTTCGCTTTGATCCTATTGATGCCGTCGCCGATGCTGTCGGTCGTGCGTTTTACTTCCAGCATTTCGTTGAGAATTTCTTGAAAGGTTTCCGAGTTGTTCATCGCGTCGAGGATCTTCTTCATCGCTTCGAGTACTTGTTGTTGCACGACGACGGTTTGATTCACGGCCACGTCCAGTTCGTTCTGATCCGATTCGACGCGGCGGCAGTTATCCATATAGCGTGTTGCGACGGCGATCAAATCCTGATCGAGGCTGCGGATCGGACGAATGATCTTTTCATCGAATCGTTTCTCAATCCGTTGCGACGGCATCAGTTCGTTTTCCGCTTCGTCTAAACGGTTGTTCTTTACTTCTACCAAAAACTCTTCAAATCTATTCGCAATTCGATCGACGGAAGTTCCGACACCCTTTTGATCGCGAATCATTGAGATCATTTTTGATTCACGCTGGCTGTGAAACTTCTCGATCGCAACGTTAGGCTCAGGTACGCTGGCGGCGACGGCTTCGATCTCAGCGGTCAGCTCCAATTGAGCCTGGTAGATCTGCTCGAACGCTTTACGTTGTTCGATCTCCCGCCGGAGAAGGTCGGCACGGAGTTCCTCTTCGGAGACGACGCGTAGCAGAAATTCTTGTGACGCGCTAATACCCGGTGTTTGGGGGCGTGTGTCTTCGGCGCTGACGTTCATTCGCAAATTCATTCCCGGCTGCAAGGGCAGCGTCTCCAATTGCAGCACACCCACGTCTTTTGCGGAGACAGCGGGGCGCTGCCGAGGCACTCCATCGAAGTTGATTTGTTTAACCGTCTCCGCATCGTCTTCGCCCATCTTCCAACGGCAGTCGAAGAACATTTGATTCAGTCCGTAGTCGTCGACCGCTTGGAAAGAAACGGGAACGGTGGCGCGCGGCGTTACCAAACCACTAATACCCAACAAATCAGCCCTAAGTTTCGGCGGGTTATCGTCTTTTATCGTGATTGCGAACTTTGAGCGGCGTAAGTTCTCCAGCCCTTTTTCGTCAATCAGTTTCAATTCGTAGTCTCCGCCGGCAAGTTCTTCTGAACTGCCTGCTTCGGGAAGCGCTATTTCGAAAGCCTGTTTGTTTGAATCGGAGATTGGAATTCCTGTTTCGACGCCGCCCGCAATCAGTCTTACTGATTCCAGTGGCTTGTTCGTCGCTGCGTTGATCCGCAGCGTGCTGCCTTGGAGTACGCCATGTGGCCCGTTACCAGTAAGTGTTTCCGGAGGGAGTCCCGTGTATTGCGGCAGTGTGACATCAAGTTTCAAATCTACGATGGCCGGCGGCTGCACATAGTCAACGTCGACCCAGCCTGTCTTGACTCCGTTGTGAGAGCTGGCGCGGAAGCGAAATTCGTTGGTAACATTGATCTCAAATACGCGCTGGCGTCCATCCAGCTTCCCCGTGCGTTTCATTGGATAGATCGTGCGGTTACCGCTGGCCCCTTCGACTTCGAGGTCGACTTCCACATCGGTGACAGAGGAGTCTTCTGTGATGGTAACAATTTGTTTGTGTTTTGACCCAAGCGGCAGCAACATTTTTCCATCGACGGCGCCTTCGATTTCTAAGTAAGTTGGCTGAGGCCACTGGCGGTTGGTCAGCATGACGTTGCGCGCGAACCAAGTGCCAAGGAACTGGCTGAGTAAGATTCCAATCGCAAGCGCCGAAAAAAGAAATATGCCACCGCCCAATAGGCCGAGGTCTTTGGTGTGTTCTTTCTGGTTGAGCGTTTTAGTGAAGTCGATGGATTGGGCTTTGGCGACACCGGACTGAATCGTTGCGTCGACCAGTTGTGGGGACGCTCCGGTTGTCGCGAGATCGGTTTCGCGCGCTAGTTGGAGCGATGCCAAGATCTTTTCTTTAGTTCCCTCGTGCTTTTGTTCGACTTGGTAGATGAGTGCATCGTCGGACAAACGGAAAAGCAACGGTTTGACGACTTTCGTGAAAAAGAAGTAAGCCGCGACGATGCCCATGACGACCAACAGGATTGCACGTTGAGCGAAATCCATTTCGAATGTTCGGTCGATGATGATGTCCGCAGCAATCAAGCCACAAACGATCAACAACCAGCGACCCAGTCCATGAACGGTCAGCCAGCCGGTGAGTTTACGTCGCAGTGCGGCGAGCTTTTGCTCGATGATGCGCGGTGTGGATTGAGTTGATCGGACCGATGTCATTGGGTAGTTTTGAATTCTGGTTTTAAATTTGTTGTAGCGGGTTGGGTTGGGGAATGGCAGGTAGAACCGGCGGCTAGCGCCCTGCCGCTCACAAGAGCTTATAGTATTTTCGCAACGCCCATTCGATGGTCAATAATACCGCCGGAATCAAAAACACGCTCCAACGCAAAAAGTCACTCGCATCCCATAGCGGCTTGGGCGGACTATTAAACTCGGCCCGCGTCACCTTGGTCGGTAACAATTCAGGCAGTTTCTCCATTTCATCAAGCGCCAGATACTCACCTCCGGAACGCTGAGCAATTTCGGACAACAACTTTTTATTCAACCAATACGAATTCGTTTCCGCCGATGGCGTCACCACGCGAAACGCGATTGGGTCGATTAGCTTTTCATCACTTGCGCCCAACTTGATCGTCGCCTCGTAGCTGCCCAAACGTTTGGCTTCGAACGCGCCTTCATAGCGGCCCTTCTGTTGGGGAAGTAATTTCATTTCCACCGTTTCGGTGCGGCCATCATCGGAGGTCAAATTAGCTTTGAAAGATTCTTGCGTCGAAGGTTGAAACTGAGCGTCTAAAACCCTTGCCACCAGCGTCACCCGATCGCCAAGTTCATATTCTGACTTTTCACGATCCAAAAATCCGCGCCGCGAACCTTGCAGTGAGCGAGTTTCAACCAAGAACCGGACGACTTGGATCCAAAACCGATCGAAGTACTGAGCCTGTAATCCCAACGGACGCCAACGCCATGTGCCTTGGAAACCCAGGTACAACACGCTGCCGGCCCCATAGCGTCCCGAAACCAGCAGAGGCTGATTCCCATCGGCGCTTATCTGATCGCCCCGCTCTATTAACACGCGGGCCGTCGCTTTGGCGGACAACGTCGGGAAACTCCAATAAATTCCGGGCATCACGTCCCAGATCTTCTGCGACTCTAACGGATCGGCTCTGAAGCTCATCACAGGATGGTCAAGGTTATGATTGACCACCAGCATCTTGCCGGGTTCGTTCTCGGTGGCGCTGGCCAGTGCTTGCGTGGTATCAATGAACTCATTGTCGCCAAACCGCACCGGCAACAGATCGCGGACTTGTTGCAATCTATTGAGCGTAATGAATTCGCTGGTGAACTGCGGCCCCGCCATAAACAGTACGCCGCCGGCTTTGTACTTGCAAAAGTCCTGTAACAACTCCATCCACTGATCGTCGAACTCAGACGGATTGGGGTCCAGCATAATAACCACGTTGTATTGCCCAAGTTCCTCAATCGAGCGCGGTAAACGATCAATTGCCAGGTTTCCTTCTTGAGTGCGCGTTTCATCCAGCGACTGTAACCAACAGCTCAGCTCGATCGTCGAATCACGTTGCAGCAAACGTTGAACCTGCTGGAAGTCCCAGCTGGGAAGACCTGAGATCAGCAACACTCTGACTTTTTCATCGACGACTTCCAACTGCGACGAAACGAGCTGGTTGTCATTCAACTGGGTCTCATCATCCAGTTCTTCCACGGCGACGGTGTAAAAATATTTCCCCGGTTGGTTGGTGACATGATCGAAATCAATCCGCACCCGGCCGCCGCTTTCGGGAACATCGACTGCCCTCGTTTTGAGCGTTCGGACGATGTCCAGTTTCCCCGTGTTGGGATTAACCTTCTGCTCCAATAGAGATACGTCCAATTGCGGCGGCAAACCCGTTTCATCGCGCCGACTGGTTTGCAGCACTGCTTCAATCTCAAACGGTTCGTCGGGGTAGGCCTTGTTCCTGACGTAGATCTCACTGATAGCGAGATTCTTTGGTGGATTAGGATCGCCAACGCCAACGGTGTAAATTGGAATGCCTAAACTGGCAGCCTTCTCCGCCAGCTCGACCGGATCCTCGTCGCCGTTATGTTGACCTTCGCTCAAAAGCACGATCGAAGACAGTCGCGCCGAATCTTCTAGTGATTCTCGGAGAGCCTGCCAAACATTAGTCCCCAGTCCGTCGGCGATCAGCGGCGGAAAAGCCTGAGTGGTCAGTGAATCTGTATCCGACGCAGTTTCTTCACTCGATTCGTCTTGAGTGTCGCTGGAATCATCGTTTGCGTTCTTCTCGGATTCGGTCGCGGGAATAACGGCAACCTGCTCCAGTCCATCTGCGAAATCGGTGACGCGAATCGAACCCTTCTCTCGAATCGCTTCGACCCAATCGGGGTGTTTGGCAATCGCTTCGTTAATTAATTGGGCCCGGCCCGTAGTCCCGTCGGCGATTTGTTCTTTCGGCAGTCCCGTCAATTCAGCCAATCGCTGCGACTGCTTCGCATCACGATATTTATCACCGCGCGCCAGCGACAGAGAATTGTCTCGAAGGAAAACGATATTGGGTTTGAGTTCGCTGACCTGCTGGTAGAAGAGCGATGGTTTGAGAAACATAGCGATCAACATCAACAGCACCGCCAGCCGCAATACCGCAAGGACCTTTTTTACCAACGATGGACACGTATCGATTTCACGTCGGTACAACCAAAAAACACCAAACACAACCAGCGCGACGACGGCGATCAGAACGAACACGCCCCAACTCTCAGGGAAGTTCGCCCATTGGAGCTTAAGCTGCCCAGCCTGCTGCGGATCACGTCCAACGATTCTCTGAAAAAGACTTTGCTGGGCAAAAATCATCGGTGCGGCGGTGAAGATGTTGAAGTTCAATAGCATAGACAGAAGCTTAAACTACGGTTGGTTTCGAGAGTCGTGAAAGGATTAAACGAATTCTTATAGGGATTTAGGAGGCCAGCTTTTCCCGCGACTATGGAACGGCCAGTTCCGGCTTGCTTCCCAAGACGTATAGACGATTGCCGCCGTGAACGAAGATTCGATTGCCGTCGCTGTAGAGATTTCCTAGAGGTGCACCGGTGCCGAGATTTACTTCGACACTGGCAAGCGGCTTGATCTCTTGGTCGGATCTTTCCGCGACCAGCGGATACTGAATGATGGCCGATTCAACGGGCACAAAAACTCCGTCTGGAGTCAGCATCGCGCGGCCGTGTGATTTTCTATCGCCGAAGATCTGAGTCGCACCCCACAGCATGCGGCCCTGTCCCTTGAGATCGTAAGCGATGATCGTCTCGAAACCGCCCGCGTACAAAATGTCGTTATAGACGCCGATGAGATAGTCGACTTTCGCCCCGACCGGATTGTACTCGCATTCCCAGATCGTCTCGCCTGTGTTGCGGTCCATCGCCGTCATGATTTCTCTATCGCTGGAAAAGTAGATCATCTGGTTGCCGTAGGCAATGATTTCGTCATTGCTCCAGCCGTTGAAGTCCATGCGTTTGGAATTCCATCCATGCCGCCGGACCAGTTTGTCTTTCTGCCCGCTACGCTGATAACGCTTTGCGAATCGAACCATGCCGGTGTCCGGATCCAACGTAAAGACGACGCCCATGCCGCAGTTAACGAATAGATCGCTTCCGCTGATCGATATTTGAATCGCGGACCAGGGTTGAGCACTAGTTTCGGGTTCATCGCAAAGGAACGATGACCAAATCGTTTTACCACCGTTGTTGGGATCAAGGGCATACACTGAGATCGCTCCGCCAGAGTTCACTGGCACGATCACCATATCTCCATAGGCGATGGGAGCCGACATGAAACCGCCGCCAGAGATGTAATTTTTGTTGGCCTCTTTTTCGTCCGATTGGGGCGACTTCTCCTGGGGTAATCGCCAAAGGATGTTGCCCGAATCGCGATCGTACGCCGTTAAAAAGTTTGATCGGCTACGTCGAAAGGTCGAGTTCCATTGCACGTTCACACGCGCGGGGTTGTGTCGGTTCTTTTCGTCGTAGCTGGGCCCTTCGAGTGCGTAGATGACGTCTCCGCCGATCGACATTTGCGACGCGATGTTGTCACCAAAGAATTGGACTTCGGACATCGAAACCGGATGAGGTGAATCGTTCTTTTTGCGGTTGCGATTGCCGTAACCGCCCCAAGAACGCATCATCTGTTCCTTCATCCGAGTCGTCCGGTCGACCTGGAACGAGTTTCGCCAGACGCTGCGCCAACTGACCACTGCAGCAACGGCATCCGCCTCGCGTTTGCGAGTGTCGGTTTGGGATGGTTTCTTTTGCGATGTTTCCTCCTCAGTTCCTTTCGCATCGTTTCCGAAAACGGCGTTGGCGATAGCCTGTTTGTCAAAGGCGATGATGTCGGCGGGTGAACGGAAAAAGATCTGGTCCTCGTCGTACAGCAATTGCCCAGCGGGTCGCCAGTCTTTCTTTGCCCAAGACGTTATCAAGCCCTTTTCGCGGGTGCTGATGGTCTTGGAGGTGCTCTCGGAATACGCGTCTGCGCCCGACCGAACGAAACCAACATGATCCAGCCGATCGTATCGCGTGTCTTTCGGTTCCACGTAGTACTGCCAAAGAGCGACCAAGTCCTGCTGCATCAATTCGGCTGGCGGAGCCGGCATGACGCCACTGCGACTGGCGTTGCCCAATCTTGTTTGCCAAACTGACAGCCCGTCGGATCGTTGTGTGTCGAGCGATAATTTGCCCAAGGATGATTGGACCGAATCCCAGTTGGCGACGCTGGAGGTGGAAACTGATTTTGATTTCGCCAGCGCTTTTTCAGCAGCGGAGGTGTTACCCAAATAAGAATGGCACAACGCGATTCGCAGGTAGACTTGTTCCACCGGCACCGAGGGGGCAGGATAGACGGTGGCGATTTTCTCAAACAGCCTCAATGCGCCGGTGAAATCAAAACGATCTAAGTACATCGACCCAAGCTCAAATGCAGCGTCATCACCGAGAGAACTGATAAAGTATTGCCGAATCACCGTGCTGAGCGCGGTTGTGTCACCGCTGGGAGCCGCATTAAGTATTTCGTTCGCTTCGGCGTCGGCGGTGATGCGATACGCTGATAGTCCTTCGGCCGAAAGTTGGCTGAGCGTTCTCTCAACTTCTTCGACCAGTGAAAAATAGGTTTCGCGATCGCGTGTATAGAGCGCGTCGCCGCTGCGCTGAAGAACGGCTTGCCACAGTTTGGTCGCGACGCGGAAGTTGCCATCCGAACGATAGCGTTCCGCTTTCTCTAAAAGAGCTTCAAGATCGGGATCCGTTTTTAAGGAAGCACCGGTCTCGACTTCATCGGTTTGAGGCTCATCGACCTGAACACCCCTAAATATCTGCGCCGAGAGCGTTGGAGCCGTCAACATGTTTGACACGGCCAATCCAATCAACAGCAGTTGCATCAACAAAAGCAGTTTGCCCAAAGGTTTCGCAATGTTGTTCGCTGTAGGCACGCGGACATGTGGTTTGAGCGGCAAGGCGCTAGCCACTGGTTCGTTGCGCAACGTTTCCCCGATGATTCTGTTCTTCGCTCGGCCACCCGCGGCTAGCGCCAAGCGGCTCAGTGATTGCGATGCTGAAGCTTCCGATACAGCTGCTATGTAGTGTCTTAGCATTATCGTTTGCGCCCCCACAACCATCCCAA
>Ga0115031_1000122_pt1 | contig 54475 bp, 38 predicted proteins | sample Maine_Asex4_meta_FD_87301 | JGI IMG/M metagenome (GOLD analysis project Ga0115031, IMG submission 87301) | Marine algal microbial communities from Maine, USA - Maine_Asex4_metaG | ecosystem: Host-associated > Algae > Red algae > Unclassified | place: Maine, USA | collected 2015-01-05
AAGGTAGAGATGAATGTAAATAAGTGAAAGAAAAAGAGGAGCCGAGAACCGCGAGCCAAGAGAAAAAGAGGAGCCGAGAACCGAGAACCGAGAGAAAAAGTAGAGCCGAGAACCGCGAGCCGAGACTGCTTATTAGTTTATAATGTGGTTATTAGAATTTTCTAGTGTATCACCATTAAGGAGAACTTGGGGCACAAGTGATTACATATATGGAAAAATAAATTGAATAAATAATTAACTGGACGATAGGGGTAGACCGCCTTTTTCCTGTCTTAATATCAAAGGGTGTTGAAAATTATTCAAAAAAAATAAACCTGCTCAAACGTGAGTGGGTTTTTTTTATGCCTTTTTTTGTAAGGAAATTGATTTATCAATTCTCGGGATATACCCATTCAATAAATTCCCACTTATCTCCAATGCGTACATTTGCAGAAGTAGAATCGCTGAATTTTATTTCGTCATAAATAGTTTCTAAAATAAGAACTCCTGACTTTGAGAGAAAACCTAGTTTGCCACCTTTCTGAATTTCGATTCCAATTCCTCTTGTCATAATTTCGTCATATTCAAAGTCAAGGATAAATCCTTTATTCTTATTGTAAAGTGCCTTTTTAGAATCTTTTTCTAAGATGATAGCAAGATCATTATAGTAACTTTTAATTGAATTATAAAGTGGTTCAATTATAATTTTCTTTTCGTCAAAAGAATAATAACCATGCAAGCCATTTTCTACAAAGACTACCCCATTGCCGAAAGTTTGAGCATACATGTTTTCATATTTAATCTCTAGAACGACATCGTTCTTTTCAGTAATCAGGCCATACTTATCATTATTGATTACAACGACATGTTTATTTGTATATTGATATATTTCGTCATAACTAGGTTCAAATAATTTTTCAAGGCCTTGATATAAACCGTATTTTTTATTCTTATAAGTTTTAAATTTACCACCAGCTTCATTATGTATTAAATCGTATTCAAAAGGAATTACTTCATTTCCTTGAAAATCTAATACACCCCAATATTCTCCTTGTTTTGCTAAAACAAAATTATTCAATCCAAGTTTTAATTCATCATATTCACAAGGAATAGATAATCTAGCTGCAGTATCAATTAATCCAAATTTTCTATCCTTAACAACAACCATGTATCCTTTTTTAAATCTATAAAGACCAGAATAAAATCTCTCATCGAAAACTAAGTCTGAAAAAGGATTTCCATTTCTAAAGAACAATCTTGATTCTCCATTTTCTGTTACAAACAATAGATTGGGTTCTATTAGTTGTATGGCCTCATATTGGAATGGCATAATTACCTCTCCTTTTTTATTTAACAATCCATAATTGGTTGAATCTTTTGCACTAATCAAGCCGCCTTTATGGCTAGTATATTGATACTTAATTGGAATTACAACTTCATAATTTTCATTTAAATAGCCTTTGAGTCTATCTTTTTCTGCAGGTATCAAGCCATCTTTTAAATTACCTATGTAACTATATGCTTCTATAATATTACCTTGAATATCTACATATATTTTTTTGCGATCTTCCAAGTACAGAGTGGTGTGAGTGGCTTTAGGTCCTGGGTTTACTTTTAGAAATTTAAATTCGGAAATTATTTCTCCCGTGGGTAAACCCATAGCCCATAAATCTCCTTTCTTTAAAAAGAAAAGTGAATCAGAATTTGAATTAATCATGTCATATTCTGCTTCAAAAATAATCTCGTTCTGTCGATTGACTACTCCGTAATAACCTTTCTTTTTTACCCAGAAATAGTTGTTAGTTTTAGAAAGGATTCTATCATATTGAGGCTCTATCAGATATTCTTCATTCTTATCAATCACGCCGTACAGGTCTTGTTTTACAAACGCATACCCATTTATAAAATGACTTATATCTTGATAATCTCGTTTGTTGAACTGAGAACCATCAGTATTTATATAAATGCTTTTGTTGTCAGTGGTGACAACCATAGCCAATGAATCAGAAAAATCAAAAGCATACTTGTATTTGAATGATATGACTATTTGACCCAAGGTGTCAATATATCCATAAAGGGAAAGTGATTTATCCTGTGCTCGAAGTAAGCCGTCATGTGCTTTTTGACTGTAGACTTTGATGTCATCCTTTTCCAAATGCTTGTACTGTGCTTTTGATACAAAGGGCAGCAAGAGAAGGAAAAGTAAAATTTTCACTTTCATACAGTTGAATTCATTAAGCCAATACTTTCTCCAATGAGATGTATACTTTTATATCATTACCTAGGTCGACTTCTTCTCCTTCTGTATGTCCATCAACTTGAATAATCTCAGTTGCCAAAACTTCAGCTTTGATATAATCAGCGTATTCGTTCAAAGATTTATCCAATGCTTGATGCTTGGTGATTTTGACAATGATTTTATCAGTGACATTAAAGTCACTTGACTTTCTGATGTTCTGAATTCTGTTGACCAATTCTCTACCCAAGCCTTCTGCTAGCAATTCATCCGTCAAAGTAATATCCAAAGCAAGGGTAATTTCTTTATCCTGAGCAACTGTCCATCCTGGAATTTCTGCAGCATTGATTTCAAAATCTTCGAGTGCAAGATCGTAGCTAATTCCATCCAACTCCAATTTGTACTCTCCGCTTTTTTCAATAGCAGCAATTGCATCTTGATCTAAGGTTCCAATATGAGCAGCAGCAGCTTTCATGTTTTTGCCCAATTTCCTACCAAGAGTTTTAAAGTTTGGCTTGATCTTTTTGTTGATCACTCCAGAGTCCTCTGCTAGGTATTCAATCTCTTTCACATTTACTTCGTGTAGGATAAGATCTTCTACTTGAGTCACATGCTGTTTATATTTGTCATCTAAGATTGGTAACAATATTTTCTGCAATGGTTGTCTAACTCTTAAGCTCTCTTTTTTTCTAAGAGAGAGTACCAAAGATGAAATACGTTGTGCATAGTCCATACGCACTTCCAAATCTTTGTCGATTTTAGAGCTGTCTGAGCTTGGGAAGTCTGTCAAGTGTAAAGATATTTTTTCTTCTCTTCCAGTTGCACCATTCAAGTTTTGGAACATCCACTCTGTAAAGAATGGAGCGATAGGAGCCATCATCTTTGTGATTGCTTCTAGACAAGTGTAAAGAGTTTGGTAAGCTGCTATCTTGTCTGTTGTATAATCTCCTTTCCAGAAACGTCTTCTACATAATCTAACATACCAGTTACTAAGATTAGATTCTACAAACCCCTGAATAGCTCTTCCTGCTTTCGTTGGTTCATAGTCTGCATAACTTTGATCAACTGTTTCGATCAGGCTATTAAGTAGAGAAATAATCCATTGGTCTATTTCAGGCCTTTCGCTCATTGGAATTTCTTCTTCCTTGTAGTTAAAGCCATCAATATTTGCGTAAAGCGAAAAGAAAGAATAAGTATTATACAATGTCCCAAACAGTTTTCTCTTTGTCTCATCGATACCATCTAGGTCAAACTTAAGATTATCCCATGGGTTGGCGTTGACCATCATGTACCATCTGGTTGCATCAGCGCCGTAATTAGAAAGCGTAGAAAAAGGATCTACGACATTCCCTTTAGACTTTGACATTTTCTTTCCTTCTTTATCAAGAACCAATCCGGTGGAAACTACATTCTTGTATGAGATACTATCGTGGACCATTGTAGAAATAGCATGCAAAGTATAGAACCAGCCTCTCGTCTGATCTACCCCCTCAGAGATAAAATCAGCTGGAAAGTTTTGTTTAAATTTATCTTCATTTTCAAATGGAGCATGCCATTGTGCATAAGGCATAGATCCAGAGTCAAACCATACATCTATCAAATCAAGTTCGCGTTTCATCTCCGCTCCCTTCTCATTTACCAAAATTACATCATCAATATATGGTCTGTGAAGATCTTCTGGCACTGATTGACTAAGTCCTAGTGCAGTATTTGCTTTTTCAATTTCTTTGGCTAACTGTTCGACTGAGCCAATGCAGATTTCATCTCCTTCTTCTGATCTCCAAATTGGAAGAGGAATTCCCCAGAATCTTGATCTTGATAGATTCCAGTCTTGTAAGTTTTCTAACCAGCCTTGGAATCTTCCAGTACCTGTACTTGAAGGTTTCCAATTGATTGTTTTGTTGAGCTCTGCCATTCTATCTCTCATACTAGAAGCTTTGACAAACCATGAGTCTAGTGGATAGTATAAAATCGGTTTGTCTGTACGCCAGCAATGTGGATAGTTATGTTCGTACTTCTGTACGTTGAAAGCCTTATTTTCTGTTTTTAATTTGATGGCAATATCAATGTCTACATTTTTGAAGTTTTCATCATCCCTGTAGTTTTTCACAAAACGATTTGAGAACTCACCCACATTGTCTTTAAATTTTCCCGATCTATCAACCAAGGTTAAAGCTCCAATCTTGTGATCGACGGCTACTTTTCTATCATCTGCACCAAATGAAGGAGCGGTATGTACAACCCCGGTACCATCTTCTGTTGTAACATGGTTACCTGTTATAATCCTATAGGCATCAGTAGATCCATATAACTCTTCAATTGGATTTCCAAAATCTAACAAAGGTTTGTATCGGATGTCCTGCATTTGTGAGCCAGTAAAGCTTTCACTTTGCTCAAGAATTTCTGGTTGTTTTTTTCCACCCATCCATTTGCTTATCAAGGCTTCTGCTAAAACCACACTTACTGATTCTTCAGTGTATTGATTGACCGTTTTTATTTTGACATATTTAACTTTAGGTCCTACTGCAAGAGCGGTGTTTGATGGAAAGGTCCATGGTGTTGTCGTCCATGCAAGAATCCTAACATCTTCATGATCGGAGTCAAATAAAAATGCTGATGTTTCATTTTTTATTACTTCAAACTGGCCCACAATTGTTGTGTCTTTTACTTCTTTATAACAGCCTGGTAAGTTTAGTTCGTGAGAAGACAAACCTGTACCCGCAGCAGGTGAGTATGGTTGGACCGTATATCCTTTATAGATTAGATCTTTGTCATATAGCTTTTGGAGTAGGTTCCAAACTGACTCTATATAATCGTTTTCGTATGTGACATATGTATTGTCTAGATCAACCCAATACCCCATTTTGATGGTTAGGTCATCCCAAAGATCTTTAAACTGGAGAACAGTCTCGCGGCACTTAGCATTATACTCAGCAATCGAGATAGACTTACCAATATCTTCTTTGGTAATTCCTAGTGTTTTTTCAACATTCAACTCTACTGGAAGGCCGTGAGTATCCCAGCCACCTTTTCTCTCTACACGTTTGCCCTTCATGGTTTGATATCTACAGAATAGGTCTTTTACAGTTCTAGCCATGACATGGTGGATCCCCGGTTTTCCATTGGCTGAAGGCGGTCCTTCATAAAACACAAAACTGTTATCCTTGTCCCTCTCATCAACACTTTTTTGAAAGACCTGATTTTCCTCCCAGAACTTCAATATCTCTTGATCGATCTCAGGTAGATTCAATCCTTTAAACTCTTTGTATGCTGCCATTTGATGTTTATTATTATAAGCTGACAAAGATAAAATTTTTTAATTAGACGACAGACCGTCAGACACCAGACACCAGACTTACAATATTTAGGTAATAAACCAAGATTTTCAAGGATTGATCGGCCTTTGCTGCCACTTTTACAGAGCTTAATTTTAAAAGCTAATAAGTTTAAATGTCTGGTGTCTAGTAGTCTGGCATCTTACATTCATGCACCAAAAACAAAAGACATTGCATCTTATAAGCAGATCAAGTTATAGAAAATGCTTTTGATGAGGCCTCGTCAATATTTTCAAAAAGTATCTAGAGTTGGGTACTGATAGTTGCTTGATTATTTTTCCCCTTACGGGAAATATTTAATTGAATTTTTCATCAAAATTTAAACTTATGACTGAGTTAACTCTGAGTGGTATAGGATTGGTATATTCTCTACTAGCGATAAGCGTCGGAATGATTGCTCTCATATTTGGAATTCGAATTTGGTACAAAAGTGTGGCCATTAAAAAACAGAATGAGAAACAGCAAGGGCAAAATTTGCCGAAAGGCTTAAAATCAAGAATAAAATATAAGGAACTAGATGTCTTCTCATTGAGTAGACCGATATGGATGTTTAGTTTAGGAATCGCTTTGATGATTTGTTTGTCTGCTTTTAGTTGGGTGTCAACCACTGAAGAGGTCAATATTCCTGTTGGAGCATTGGAGATGGACGATGAGTTTGACGTAAAAAGGACTGCACCTCCAAAACCAAAACCGCCACCACCGCCGCCGCCACCGCCTCCTATTGATATCCAAGAGGTGGAGGAGATCCTTGAAGACGAGCCCGTATTTGAATCGAATGATATTGATGCTTATACTGAGATTGTAGAGTTTGAACCTGAGGTGGATGATACACCTGCTCTGGCTCCACCGCCACCACCAGCGCCTGTAATTGTTGAAGAAATGGATTATGTTGTAGCTGAGGTAATGCCAAGATTTCCAGGTTGTGAAGATATGGATGGAACAAAAGAAGAGAAGAAAAAGTGTGCAGAAGAAAAAATGTTGCAATATGTTTACGCCAATACAAATTATCCTTCCATTGCTAGAGAAAATGGAATTGAAGGAAGAGCAATTTTACAATTTGTAGTTGATAAAACAGGCAAAATTACAAAAGCTAAAATTGTAAGAAATATCGCTGGAGGGTGTGGTGAAGAAGGGTTAAGAGTTGTAAATGGAATGCCAGATTGGATTCCAGGCAAGCAAAGAGGGCGAGCTGTAAATGTACTGTATACCTTGCCTGTGGTTTTTCAATTGGAAAATTGATTTAGGATTAACCGACTTTTGACTCTAGACTCTTGATGGTATTTGGAGATAAGAACTTGCAAGAAGGAGAAAACTAAAAAAGTAGCCGAGGGGCTGAGAATCGAAATTTAATTTATAAAGTCTCGGTTCTCTCCTACGATTCAACAGAAACTTCTGCGAGTAAATCGGTTCTCGACTCTTTATTTATTATATTTGAATCGATGATTCGAGTAGAAGATTTGGCATATAGTTATAGTAAAGGTCCTAGCTTGCGATTTCCTGATTTTAGCGTACAAGGAGATGAGGCATGTTTGGTCTTGGGACAATCAGGTGTTGGTAAGACTACCCTCTTGCATTTATTGGGAGGACTGATGCCGCCTAGCCGAGGTAAAGTTATTATTGGGGATACAGATATCTCCAGTCTATCTGGTAATTCCTTGGATAAGTTTAGAGGGAGGAATGTAGGAATCATTTTTCAAAAAAATCATTTTGTTAAGGCCTTGAATGTCATGGAGAATTTATTGCTTACGCAAAAATTGTCTGGTGTAAAGCAAGATGCTGATTATGCAAAATATATATTGTCTCAATTAAATATTGACCAATATATATCCAAGTCCACCAATGATCTTAGTGAAGGAGAGAAACAAAGAGTTTCTATTGCAAGATCACTGGTCAACAAACCTAAATTGATATTGGCAGATGAGCCAACGTCTGCGTTGGATGATGGAAATTGTCAAGATGTTTATAATCTTTTAAAAGCTCAGGCAAAAGAGATTGATGCTGCATTGGTGATTGTGACCCACGATGGAAGACTAAAGGACTTGGTAGAAAAGAAAGTTATTTTAAACGAAAGCGAAGTGAATGTTTAAAGTAGCTTGGAAAAATATCATGCATCGTCCTTTGACTTTGATCCTAAACATATTACTGCTAGGCTTAGGAGTTGGTCTGATAAGTTTTCTATTCATTCTTAATGATCAGCTAAAGGAAAAATTTGATAACAATCTTGCAGATATTGATTTGGTGATTGGTGCTAAGGGTAGTCCCTTGCAGATGATTCTATGTAACATGTATCACATTGATAATCCAACAGGGAATATTTCGATAGCAGAAGCAAAACCATATCTGAAACCAAATCCTGCTATTTTTAAAAGGGTTGTTCCTCTTTCTTTGGGGGATAGTCACGAGGGTTACCGGATCGTAGGTACGGACCATTCATTTCTTGAATTATACAATGGTGAGATTGCAGCTGGGAAGCTATTTAGTAAAACACTGGAGGTTACTTTAGGTCATACAGTGGCCAATGAGGGTGGTATTAAAATAGGAGATAAATTTAAAAGCTCACATGGGTTTACAGATGATGAAGATGCCATTCATGATCATGGAGAAATGACCGTTGTCGGAATTTTAAAACCTAGTAGTTCGGTCATGGACCAATTGATATTAACTGCAACTGCGACTGTTTGGGCAGCACATGATCATGTTGAAGAAACTCCAACTGAAAGTCTCGATGAGCACGAAGAACACGATCAAGAAGGTCATGATCATGGAGATCACGACCACGGAGATCACGACCATGCACATCATGATCACGAACATCATGATCACGAACATCATGTTCACGAACATCATGTTCACGATTTAAGCAGAGAGGATTTGATGAGTCATGAGGATAAAGAAATTACTGCCATGTTGGTGCAGTATCAAAGTAAGACCAATCGATATGCACTAGGATTGCCAAGAACCATCAATAACAATACCGATATGATGGCAGCATCTCCCCCATTTGAAATCAATCGCCTTTATAGTATGATGGGTGCGGGCACTAAGGCCATTCAAGTACTTGGATTTTTAATTGCTTTGGTTTCGGCAATCAGTATTTTTATTTCATTATTAAACAGTTTAAAGGAAAGAGAATATGAGCTTTCTTTACTAAGAGTATCTGGAGCAGGTCCTAGTCAACTTTTTTCATTGGTCATTTTTGAAGGTCTTATTTTAGCTTTAATTGGATCCGTAATTGGATTAATTCTTGGAAGAGTTGCGATGTTTTTCATGGCAGACAAATTAGACGTTTCCTACGGGTATGACTTTGGAGTTGGCATGTTTGGAATCAAGGATTTATATATCCTTGCAGCTGCACTCGGCTTGGGTATTCTCGCTTCATTGATTCCTGCAATTCGCGCTTATGGTTTGGATATTCATAAAGTTCTATCCGGTAAATAATAAATTTTTCAAGTTAATTTTTAAGCAATTCATCATAATTAGATTTTATGTTGTAACTTAAGTTTGAAAAGTTATTACTATGAAAACTTCAGCACTCAGCTTCCTTTTCCTTTGTTTCATAAATGGAAATTTACAAGGGGCTCCTAACCCATGGATTTTAAGCGATCTTTCTGTAAATCAAATTATTGAACTAGAAGATCTTCAGTTTGATCAGGACAATTTCGATCTTTCAGATGCATCAATGCGGTCTTTAGATGAACTAAAGAGTTTTCTTTTAGAGAACAAATCTGTTAAAATCGAATTGAGAGGACATACTAACACAATTCCTTCTCATGAATATTGTGACGAGTTATCTACTAACAGAGCACAGTCAGTCAAAGATTATTTGGTAGATTCTGGTATCAGCCCTGATAGACTATTTGCAAAGGGATATGGTAAAAAAATGCCTAGAACACCTGGCATTACTGATTTAGAAAGAAATTCTAATCAAAGAGTTGAGGTTAAAGTGTTGGCTCTTTAAGCTAATAAAGGAATAACACATATAATAGATAGTAAAAATCTTTATCCAAACTGATAAGGACCTATCATTCATTCTGTATTTCGTGATAGACATTAGGTTCTTTACTCTGTAACAAGATATGTATCTTATGATCACTATACAGTACATAATTCATAGCTAAAGTAGACTTTTACTGAAGCTGATACAAATCCAATAGGCCCATTTGCAAAAGCAAGGCCATCAAGCCTTAATTATACTAATATGCTGATCAACATCCCTAAAAGTTGAAGATGCAAGACTTTAGGGCAACATACAAACTTCAAACTATAATTCTAAAATCAGTCAATTTTCATGTTGCAAAAAAATATGCCGATGTTTTAAAAAAAAAACCGAACATTGGAACCTGGTATAAGTTTAATTACTAATGGTTGTATTTCTGAAGCCGAAATGGACATCGTTGCGCTTATGAAACACTTTATTTATTGCTCTTTAAGTGCAAATGTTTCCTATAAAAATTACTTTCATTCATATGATATTGCCTATAAAGACTATATTCGCAAAAATTGTCACGGTTTTCGAGTACCGAAAACATGGTAATAGATAGGGGGTACAAAACGTATAATAATATTACAAAATTTTTATTTGTTTCTAATTTTCGACTACTATAAACTCAGTGTTTATAAGGCTTTTGCTTGTATTAGCTATTCATTAATATTTTTTTAACTTTTTAAAAACCGTTTATCCAATTCTGCCCGTATATACAAGCAGACTCATCAACAACATCAATTATTTATTATGAAATTTATCGTTAACAATCTCATTTTCCTTATTGTCTTAAGTTCACTCTTTTCTTGCAACGCGGATAAATCAGAATCAATCACAGTTGATAAAATTCCTGAATTATTAGAAAGAAGTGAAAAAATTCAAAATGGAAAAGAATGGGATATTGTTCAAAATCAATATGCCGCTATTTTAAAATCTACAAATGAAGGAACAGTTGAACCAACACAAAAATTAGAGCTTGCTCAGCTTTATATCAAAGAAGCAAGAGTTACTGGTGAACACGGACATTACTATCCAGCTGCTCTCAATCAGGTGGAAGAAATTTTAGCTTCAAAAGAAGTTCCAAATAATATTAAGTTTTTAAGTTTGGTTACCAAGGCAAGTATTCAACTTTCCTTACATGAATTTGCGGATGCTCTAAAAACAGGGCAAGAAGCGATTGTTCTAAATCCTAGAAATGCTCAGATATTCGGTGTTTTGGTTGACGCCAATGTAGAACTTGGTAATTATGATAAAGCCATTGCATTTGCAGATCAAATGGTCAGCATAAAGCCGGATATTCGTTCGTACAGCCGAGTCTCATATTTAAGAGAGATCCATGGTGATACTAATGGGGCTATGACTGCTATGAAAATGGCAGTTGAAGCTGGATTTCCTGGAACAGAGGAAACTGCATGGGCTATGCTTACACTTGGAGAATTACATCAGAAATATGGAAAACTTGAAGATGCAGAAACTATATACAGTACTGTACTAGAAATGAGAAAGGATTATCCTTTCGCTGTTGCTGCACTTGGAGATATAGAGTTTGAAAAGGGAAATATAGAAGAGGCAGAAAAAAAATATAGAGAAGCAATTGAAATAATTCCAGAAGTAGGATTTTATATTTCATTAGCAGAAATTTTGAAGATGACAAAAAGGGATGAAGAATTTAAAAAGATCTCTTCTGAAATCGATGAAATGCTTCTAGATGATGTAACTCATGGACACAATATGAATTTAGAATATGCAAACTTATTTCTAGATCAAAGAGAAGATCCAAATTCTGCTTTGAAGTATGCGGAGGAAGAATACAACAAAAGACCAAAAAATATCGACGTCAATCTAATGATGGCAAAAATATATACTCAATTAGATCAAAATGACGAGGTAAAAGAATATGCAAAAGTTGCACTAAAAACGAATGCAAATTACCCTGATATCCAACAATTGCAATCCCAATTGAACAGATAATTTTTATTAACCTGATTCAGAATGTAGTTTAAACAAAACAATTCTCTGAATACAAACTAACTACGATGAAAGAAAAGCTTAAAAAATGGCCTTTCCCACAATTGAGTAGGTCTTTACTACTTTTTGCTATGGTCCTATTTTGCACCATGGATTTAGTGGGCTCAAGTCATAGAGAGGCACCTTTGATTGCCAATGACCCACTAGCAGACAATACAGATTTGTATGCTTTTAGAAGCCCAGATAACCCAAATACAATTACGGTTATCGCAAATTACATCCCTGCCGAGCTTCCTTATGGAGGTCCAAACTATTATACATTCGGCGAGAATGTAAGATATGAAATTCATATCGACAACGATGTTGCCACACCAGGTGATGATATCGTGTACAGATTTACTTTTAACAGAGTAAATGAAGATCCTACAACTTTCTTTAATATCAGATTGGGTGCTGAAAACTTAAAAACTACCTACACTTTAGAAAGAAGTATGGATGGAGGTGAAAACTTCCAAACAATTGTTTCAGAAGGAATTGTTCCTCCACCGAATATTGGACCGCGTTCGATTGAGTCTGACGTTGGGCTTGGTACAACTTATCAAGAATTATTTACTAACGCAATAACAACTACTTCAACAGGAGAAACTGTTTTTGCTGGTTCAGTAGATGATCCATTTTTTGTTGATTTAGGAGCTATCTTTGATCTTGGTAATTCACCAAGACAAGATGGAAACAATAGAGATGCATTAGCTAAGTATAATGTACATACTATTGCACTACAAATTCCAATAACTACTTTACTTAAGTCAGGAGCGGCTACTACACCTACATCTATTTTAGATCCTGATTATGTTATCGGTGTATGGGCTTCAGCTTCTAGACCATCATTGAAGACGATTGCTCCAGGAGAATCACCTGAATATTCTGGTGATTGGATTCAAGTATCAAGAATAGGAATGCCTTTGACAAACGAAGCAGTAATTCCTATTGGTGATAAAGATTTCTGGAATAGAATCAGTCCTTACGATGAAATTTCAGAAACAACTTTGGACAAATATTTTTTCAACCCAGAGTTGGCTTTGTACATGGATGACGATCAATTTGGCGGCGCAGTACCTTCTTTCAGTCCATTAAGAGTACAAACTGCATCATTGGGTGCTTTTGACTTTTCTAATGGAGGAGATGGACTTTTTTCTTTAAAAGGAAGTGATGCGGTAGCAGGAACAGCTTTAGATGATGCAGTATTTGGTACACTATTATTACCTGGTCCAGGTATGCCAAGATCAGTAGATTTATGGCCTGCATTCCATACAGGAGTGCCTAATGTTATACCTTACCAATTAGCTACAGGAAAAGATGGAAATCCTCTTGCAGCAGGTAAGCCATTTGTTAACAACTTTTTACCAAACGGTGGTGATATGTTGAGACTTAACATGGCAGTGCCTCCTACACCAAGAGATGATCCCAATTTTAGTTCATTAGGTTTGGTACAAGCAGCAGCAATTGGTTTGACAGTTGCTCCATTTAATGCAACAGCCGATTTAGAGTTCATTCCAAATATGGATGGTTTCCCTAACGGAAGAAGATTAGAAGATGATGTAACAAGAATTGAGTTGCAAGCGGTAGCAGGAGTAGTATTGGCTGCAGTAGGATTATGGTATGATGATTTTGATCCTAACAATTCTGCAAGCCCTGTAACTGAAGATTTATTAAATGTATTGACTTATTCAACTGGAGTTGAAAAGAATGATGCTGAATTTACTAACTCGTTTCCCTACCTAGCTATGCCGTGGAGAGGTACTGCAGTGAGACAATAATATTCAAAAAATGAAACAAATTAATATATATAAATTTATACTAATCTTGATGTCTGTAATGCTAGTAAGTCTAGACGCATGGTCATCAAGTCATAGAGAGGCTCCTCTAATTGCAGAAGACCCATTGGCTGATAATGTGGATTTGTATGCTTTTAGAAGTCCAGATAATCCTGACATGATTACGATTATCGCAACATACGTGCCTTTGCAATTACCGCAAGGAGGACCAAACTATTATTCATTCGGAGAAAATATTCGATATGAAATACATGTTGACAATGATGCAGCTGTAGCTGGAGATGAAATTACTTATAGGTTTACTTTTAACCAGGAGAATGAAGATCCAACTACTTTTTTCAACATTAGACTTGGAGCTCAAAACTTAAAGACTACTTATACTTTAGAAAGAAGTATGGATGGTGGAGTAACTTTTGAAACTATTGTTCAGAATGGAATCGTTCCACCTAACAATATTGGACCAAGATCTATTGAAAGTCCTGTTGGTCTAGGTACTGATTATGCAACACTATTTAATAGTGCAATTACTACTAGCTCAACAGGTGAAACTGTTTTTGCTGGACCTACTGATGATCCATTCTTTGTTGACTTAGGAGGTATTTTTGATTTAGGAGATGCTCCTAGACAAAATGGTACTCCAGTTGATGGAGTTGCTTGTTATAATGTAAGTGCGCTTGCAATTCAAGTACCTATTGCTACCCTATTGAAGGCAGGAGCACCAGCTACTCCTACAAATATCTTAGATCCAGATTATGTTATAGGTGTATGGGCTTCAGCAAGTAGACCATCTATGACAACACTTTCTTCTACGGAAGATCCAAGTTTTAGTGGTGAGTGGGTACAAGTATCAAGATTGGGAATGCCTTTGACTAATGAGGCTGTAATTCCAATTGGAAGTAAAGATTTCTGGAATGCTATCACTCCTTACGATGAGATTACTGAAACAACTTTAGACCAATACTTTTTTAATCCAGAATTGGCTCTATATATGGATGACGATCTTTTTGGTGGAGCTGTACCAGCTTTTTCACCATTGAGAGTACAAACTGCCTCATTGGGCGCATTTGACTTTTCTAATGGCGCTGACGGACTTTTTAGTTTGAAAGGAAGTGATGCTGTAGCAGGAACTGCATTGGATGATGCTGTATTTGGTACATTATTATTACCTGGTCCAGGAATGCCAAGATCAGTTGATTTATGGCCTGCATTTCATACAGGAGTTCCAAATGTTATACCTTATCAATTGGCTACAGGAAAAGAAGGAAATCCTCTTGCAGCGGGTAAACCATTTGTCAACAACTTTTTGCCAAACGGTGGTGATATGTTGAGACTTAATATGGCAGTACCTCCTACACCAAGAGATGATGCTAATTTTAGTTCACTAGGTTTGGTACAAGCAGCAGCTATTGGTTTGACTGTAGCGCCATTTAACGAAAGTGCAGATCTTGAATTTATACCAAACATGGATGGATTTCCAAATGGTAGAAGATTGGAAGATGATGTAACAAGAATTGAGCTACAAGCAGTAGCAGGTGTTGTATTAGCAGCAGTCGGTCTTTGGTACGATGATTTTGATCCAATGTCATCTCCTTCTCCTGTAACTCAAGACTTGCTTGACGTTCTTACATACACCACTGGTGTAGAAGAAAATGATAAAGCATTTGGTGGAAGCTTTCCATATCTAGCTTTACCGGCAGACGGTACTGGAGATTGTAGTGGAGAATTGGTTGATGGCGGAAACCCACCACCTCCAGGAGAATCAATCGGAAAATTCTTTGTATCATCAAATAACTCAAAATTGATTGGAACATTTGATATTGATGAAAATGATGCAGTCTCATTTACAACTACAAATAGTCCAGCCAACGATGCAGACGGAATCTATTTTGATCAAGGCAATCAATTGCTTTACCAATTAAATAGAGATAACGGAGCAGTATATGCCCTAGATAATTTTAACAATGATATGGCATCAACTGTACGTGGTCTTTCTGCAGCAGAAAGTATTAATGGTAGAGAAATTACTGTAAGTGGTGACAGAATAGTGATTGCACAGGATGCATCAGCAGCTAATGGTGATCAAAATAGATTTATCGTTCTTAACAGAAATGCAGACGGTACATCATTTTCATTACAAAGCAGATATGATGTAGATATCAACCTATGGGGTATTCAAGCTGTAGGTGAAACTATCTATGCTGTCGAAGATAATTCAAATAGGGTTGCTGTTTTCAAAAACTTCTTCGCACCGAGATCAGGAAGTATAACTCCTACATTCTCAATTAGTGTTGAAGGATTGGTCAGAACGCACGGTCTTCATTACAATCAAGAACAAGATCTTATGATATTAACTGATGTTGGTGATGCTGGAAGTGATACAGATGGCGCATTGGTTATTATTAATGATTGGAGTTCTGCTAGCTCAGACAGAGTAATCGATATGAGTGAGCAAACTAGAATTGCAGGTCCATCAACATTATTAGGAAATCCAGTTGATGTAGGATACAATATTGATAATTCAATTATTTATGTAGCAGAGCGTGCTAACGGTGGTGGAAAGGTATTATCTTTTGCATCTAATGCAGCTGCTGGTGACTCAGCTCCTGACGTAAATATTGACTTCGCTGGAGCTTCATCTATACATGTTCCTAATTCAGAAGACGGACAATTGGCTGAAGAATTAAGCGCTGTTGCACAGTTATTTGTTTCATCGAATAACCAAAACAAAGTTGCGTTTATTGATATCCTAGAAGACAATTGCTTTGCGCAAAATAGCTTCTTTACATACACTAATGATGCTGATGGTATCTACTACAACAGTAGTACTGACATGCTTTTCCAGGTAAATAGAATGAATAACTCTATCCTTAGACTCGATGGTGTTGTACCAGCAATTACAACTAGTGGTCAACCACCATATGGTGCATCAGTAGGAGGTGGATTTACAAATGGACGTGAGCTTGCAGCTTCTAACGGAATGTTAATAGTTGCTGATGATGCAAACGATGCAAACAACCAAACTAACTCATTCTTCAAATACTTGAATGATGGTGGTAACATGATGTTTGTAGGAAAATGTGTAACAAACATTAACCTATGGGGTATCCATGGAGAAGGTGATAATCTGTATGCAGTAGTTGATAATTCAAATATGATTGCAGAATTTGATAACTTCTTTGTAATAGGACAAAATAATCCTATTCCATCAAGAATGATATCAGTAGAAGGACTTGTTAGAACACATGGAATTACTTATGATGGTATGTCAGATCTTATGATTTTGACAGATATTGGTGATGCAGGTTCTGATTCAGATGGTGGATTTGTTGTAATAGCAAATTATACTGCTGCTAAAGCTGATGGTACAATTAGTTCATCAGAACAAATTAGAATTGCTGGTCCTATGTCTGAGCTGGGAAACCCAGTTGATATTGGCTATGATTCTGAAACAGATATGATATTTGTTGCTGAAAGAGCTAATGCAGGTGGAAAAGTATTAGGATTTAGAAGACCAACAACTTCAGGAGATATGACTCCAATTATGTCAACACTTTGGCAAGGAGCATCTGCAATTTATGTTAATTCAGATGTATCTAACTTAGTTAAGCATAGTAGAGATATCGTATCAAGAATGGCGGTTGATAATACGCCACAAAACGATGTCCAAATAAACATAGATGTCGATCCTAGTCAACTATCAAGCAATCTAGATAAGAGAGTATATCAGTTGAGCCCTAATCCGGCAAATGATATAATCAACGTTTCTATGTTGTCTGAATATGACGGAAATCCGATTACTGTAACTATTTTTAATAATCGTGGGCAAATGTTAGAAGAGTATAACTTTTCTGCCTCTGAACAATCACTAGATGTTTCGAGCTTACCTCAAGGATTATATTATATGAGAATTGTAAATGGATTTGACAAACAGTCAATGAAGTTTATTAAACAATAATTGAGAGTTGTTATGATGTAGGCCCAATCTCTTCGGAGATTGGGCCTTTTTTTTGTCAACTTCTGAACTAAAGAATTGTCCTTTATATTTGTTTGAGCTGCTACAGAAGAATCGCATTTGTTTGTAATTCTTTTCAAACTTAGGTACAAGGGTTGTAAATTCCTGAACATTTTCTTCTTTGACCAACTCAAGATCAGTAGATGTTACTCTGCTGCGGCCATTACTTTTACCCTTGTTTCAATATTTAATATGTCATCATTGGGCTATCGGATCAGATAAATTATTGTTTTGATTTTGTAGTTGATTATATATTTTAGTCCGTGGTGTGGAAGTAAATTATAAGACCTTCACTCAATATTTTACTTAAGCTTACCATTAGAACTTCTATCTTATGTTAGTATCCTCAATTTAGCAGCGGCATCGAATAGCTTTTTGTGCTCAGATAAACTCCTACTCTCTTACAAGTGATACTTGTCTTTGAAAGATCTAATGAGGATGGAATAGTATTAGGATATAATAGATCTAAAGGTTCCAGAAATATGGTGCCAGATATGTCTATACTCTGGCAAAGAAGCTTTTGCAATTAATCATAGTTCGGGTATATCTGAATCTAACTCAGTAAAGTAGAAGTATTATTCTAGAATGAAAATTATGATACATCACAGAACGATATCAAATAGATATCGATGAGGTCAAATATTATGCGTTCTAGATAATATAGTATAGCAATTACGTCCTCATCCTGAAAATGAGATAATCGAGCTTTCTATACTATCTGAATACAAAAGAAATCTGATTAGTGCAGCATCTATTATTATACTGATAATAGTTGGAAGCGTATAATTTTACAGCATCAGAAATATCGGTGTAGTTGATTTGGCAACAATTGGTTATTGTTATGATATCAGTTAATCCATTGAATATTTAACTATTCTAATTATCAACTAGGAACCAAAGAACAGCCCTTTAAATTTGTTTGAGATCTTACTGAAGAACTGAATCTGCTTATACTTCTTTTCAAACTTAGGTACAAGAGTTATAAATTCTTGTACATTTTCTTCCTTGACCAATCCAAGAACAGTGGCTACTTTTTCTGCTGGGGCCATTGCACCCATCCATGTTTCAAGATTGGAGATGATGGCTTGGATAGATTTTTCGTTTTGATCTTTGTATTTGTTTACAAATTTTAATCCTTTTTGTGGATCTAAAAAGTCAAGACTTTCACTCATCATTGTGGTAAGACTTTTCATTAAAATTGCTACCTGTTTGTTTGGATCTTCAATCATTTTAGCAGCAGAATTGAGTTGTCTTTTATGATCAGATAACCTGCTACCCTTTTGCAAGGTTGCACAACTTGAACAAAGTATTACAAGACAAAGAAGGTAAGTTTTCATTTTAAATTAATTGTCTACAGAAAATTCAATTAGAGCTGAACTATTAAGATCTGATTCTAAGATGATCTCATCTCTTTTTAATCCAATCTTATATTTGATGGCTACAGTGTTAGGAGAAATAATACCCACGCTTTCAGCTTGGATTAAAAGATAGTTAACACCAGTATCATTTAATTTTAATTTCAACTTTTTTGGCTCTGTCTCCAATGAGAGATTTTTGAAAATCCAATCACCATTAAAGTTTACTGATACAATATCATTGTCCTTTAATTTGTAATCGTACAATTCAATTTCCAATAAGTTTGTTTCAGCCTTGATAACATTTTCATTAACTACCACATCTCTATTCTCTATTGTTGTAGGAACAGCATCAATCATTTCAGATTCACTTACAATGTAATCTTGCTCTATAATTTTCATAGGATAGATCACTTGGAAATAATGAGGAACTTCTAAGAAGTGAGGAAACAAAGAATTCTGCTTATCAGATAGCTTATTCATTTCATTTACAAAACCGTTTCCATACTTGTTGAATTTATTAATGACATTGCTATTGTGGAAATAATAATACTTACCATATAGCTTATATTCAACTGGAATATTTCCAGATTCGAATTCATCAGCTGCCTTGATTACATCTTTTACCTTTGTTTGGATTGTAGAGTATTGTAGGTTCTTATTGTACTTACCAGCATACTCAGGACTATTTACTTGTGTTTCAAAGTTTGCGTAAGCAGTTTTTAGCTCCTTATTTAATTTTGAAATTTGTGCTTCATCTTTAATTCTAAGCGCATGTAATATATTCTTTGAATTTGTATGCAATTCCATAAATGCTCTATACATATTCATAAAGCTATCATCCTTATTATCTTCAAGTGCTTTTGTAGTATAAGGCTTAATAGAATTCTGAAAGGAATTTTGCGTAGCATAAAAATTACTGTAAAGGTCAACTGCCTTTTCTAATAATTCATAGACACCATAAAGTTCTTCTCTAACTGTTAGGTCATGTTCATCAATATACTTTTCTACTTCAAATCGAATCGAATTTACGGAAGTGCAAATCGAATGAATTGTGCTTGACTGGCTTATAAGGTCACTTTTGATAGCGGCTGGCAAATTATTTTGAACTGCTTTTAAATTTTGAAATCTTTTTTCCGGACTTACTTCATAAAACCATTGCTCTGGATCTTCAAAAATGTTTTTAGGAAGATCATTATTTGTGTAAAAATTGATTTGATATCCGTCTAGATCTACATACTTATTAATGTCCTGATTGTTGTTTTCAAGGAGACGATGAATGATCAACATTCCATGTATTGATTCGTTAAAATAATCAACATACTCATTGATTGCCTTTGTTTCCTCAGCACTCAATGCTAATTCTTGATTAAATTGATTAATATTTTGAGGAAATAAAAAGAGTAAAAAGCTAATGAATACGGACATAATATTAAAAGTTAGGTCAATTTTATAGTATTATACAAAGTTGGAAAAATCATCGGGTTGTTCGGCTTTTTTTGCCAAATATTCTAAATCTCTCTCTTTCTCTATCCATTCTTCAGAATAACCACAAGAAATGCATACAAATCTAGTGATATAGATCTTTTTAAACGCTCCCACCTTGGCAGAATTGACATCATCAGAAAAAGGTCTTTTTCCTTCAATTTTCCTTATGTCACTTGAGTGACATTTAATACAGGCGTTCCCGTTTTTCATCTTCCTACATGAACTAATAGTACTGAAATGTCAGATGGAGATACTCCACTTATTCTACTCGCTTGGCCTATCGTTCTTGGTTTAATCTCATTGAGTTTTTCTCTTGCTTCTGCAGATAGAGCTGTTATGCTTGCGTACTCAAAATCTTCCATCAATTTTACTCCTTCAAGTCGATCCATTTTATCGGCCATTTCCTTTTCCTTTTGAATATAGCCTGCATACTTCATCGTATTTTCTGAAGTCTGCAAAGTCTCGGGATCATATTTTTCTAAATCAGAATCGAGGGTAGTCACAAACGATCTCATCTCATGAATACCAATATTTGGTCTAAGCAATATACCCTTGAGTTTTACTTGTTGACTGATAGGTTTTGAGCCTTTGGATTCTAAGAATGGATTTATTTCGTCTGGTGTAATACTTTTGTTTTCAAAAAACTTTTCAATTTCTTTTAAGCTAGATTCTTTCTTTTCGACATTTTCCATCCTTTGTTCGAGATGATGCATACCAATCTCATTTGCTAATGGAGTCAATCTCAAATCAGCTGTATCTTGTCTCAACAATATTCTAAACTCCGCTCGCGAGGTAAACATCCTGTAAGGTTCTTTTGTCCCTTTATTGATCAGGTCATCTACGAGCACACCGATATATGCCTCTGATCTTTTAAGAATAAAGGGGTCCATATTAAATATGTGTTGTGCTGCATTTAGTCCTGCCATCAATCCTTGTGCGGCTGCTTCTTCGTAGCCTGTTGTCCCATTGATTTGACCGGCGAAAAACAAACCAGAAACTCTTCGTGTTTCCAATGATGCTTTGAGTTGTGTTGGTTGGAAAAAGTCATATTCGATTGCATAACCAGGTCTGAACATTTTCATATTTTCAAAGCCAGGTACCTTCCTCAAAGATTTGTATTGTACATCTTCTGGCAAAGAAGAAGAAAAACCATTTACATAAATTTCGCAAGTGTTCCACCCTTCTGGTTCTACAAAAAGTTGGTGTCTGTCCTTATCGGCAAATCGATTTATTTTGTCTTCGATGGAAGGGCAATAACGGGGACCAAGCCCTTTGATTCTTCCATTGAACATTGGTGATCGAGAAAAACCATCCTTAAGGCTTTCGTGGACATCGGTGTTTGTAAAAGTTATATGACAGGGTCTTTGCTTTTTCAGATTAGGAGTATCCGTATAAGAAAACCTAGATGGGTCCTCATCTCCTTCTTGAATTTCCATTTTGGAATAATCGAGGGTACGTCCATCAACTCTTGGTGGAGTACCAGTTTTCATTCTTCCCGATTCGAATCCGAGGCTTACTAATTGTTCTGTTATTCCTGTTGCAGCTTTTTCTCCAGCTCTTCCTCCTCCAAAATTTTTATCGCCGATATGAATTAAACCATTAAGAAAGGTTCCATTTGTAAGTACGACTGATTTGGAAGGAATTTCAAGACCAATTCCAGTTTTTACACCTACACAGACTTCATTTTTTACGATAAGTCCAGTGACCATTTCCTGCCAAAAGTCAATGTTTTCATTTTCTTCTAACATCTGTCTCCACTTGGCTGCAAACATCATCCGATCACTTTGTGCTCTTGGGCTCCACATAGCAGGACCTTTGGATTTGTTCAACATTCTAAACTGAACTCTAGTATGATCTGTGACAATACCAGTGTAACCACCGAGAGCATCTACTTCTCGTACAATTTGTCCTTTTGCAACACCTCCAATAGCAGGATTGCAACTCATCTGAGCGATGGTGTTCATATTCATGGTTGCTAGCAGGACCTTTGCACCCATATTTGCGGCAGCGACAGCAGCTTCACAGCCTGCATGACCTGCACCAACAACAATAACATCGTATTCTGGAAACATGCTTTTTAAGTTGAATACAAAATTAGCCTAAATAGCTTAAATATCAAGCATTGGACTCAGATGTCAAGTAATCAATGACAGAATCCATATCATTGATCTCCATGCAATTGGCTGGAAAATCAATAGACGATGATTGAATCTTAAATCCAGATAGTATCAATTTGCTATTACCAATTGATTTTGCTAGATAATTTATATACGAATCAAGGTTATGATCTTTCAATTCTTGATTGATGATTGTGTAAATATATGCTGGCTCCAAAACGTGATAGGCGTCTAGAACATCCTTAATTGTAAGATCAAAGCCAACTAGCGTAACATTCAATCCTTTTGATTTTAGAATGTAGAGTAAGAATATCATACTCAACTCTTGTTTTTCGTCTTCTCCGAGGTAAAGTATAATCTTGGGCTTGCTTAAATCTGCTTGTTTTAATTTTTGAATTTCAATAGCTGTGCGCTGGCGCAGAATTTCACTTATAAAGCTTTCGTGGATACTTTTGATGGTTCCGGTTACCCACAACGCACCAAGTCTCTCAAGAAATGGATTGATCAGTAAATCCATTGTTTTTTCAAATCCAAAGTCTTGGATATATTTATTTAGAATAATATTTACAGCATAATCATCCATACTGATAACAGCAAAAGTAAGCACATCCATTTGATCTTCCTGATGTTCTTCGGTGTTGCTTAATCTAGATGTATTTTCTTTTATTTCTTCTGCAGACATTTCTGCAATCTGAGATATCTTAAAACCGTTGTTGTTGAGAAGTGTAATACATAAAATATATTTCAGATGGTCTTCAGTATAATATCGGATATTGGTTTTGGTTCTTTCGGGTTTGATGATATCATATCTTTTTTCCCAAATACGAAGTGTGTGGGCTTTAACCCCGGTAATTTCCTCTATGTCTTTGATTGAATAAACGACCATTTACTGTGCAGAAACTGCTATTTTTGAGGCTTTGTGATTAATTTGAAGTTTATTGTTCACTTTTTATACATTCAGTTGTTAATGAAATATAATTCGAATAGATGAAAATAGGTATTGTGTGCTACCCTACATACGGAGGTAGCGGAGTATTAGCAACGGAATTAGGCATTGCACTGGCACATCGTGGGCATCAAATCCACTTTATTACTTACAAAAAACCAGCAAGATTGTTTGACTTCCACAAAAATATATATTTCCACGAAGTTAATTCATCAGAATACCCATTGTTTGAGTATGCTCCGTACGAAACGGCTCTTGCCAGTCGGATGGTTGACATTGCTATTCATGAAAAATTGGACGTATTGCACGTACATTACGCCATTCCTCATGCTTCTGCTGCATTTATGGCGAAAAGCATTTTAAAAGAACAGAATATCAATATTCCTGTGGTAACCACCTTGCACGGAACAGATATCACCTTGATTGGTCTAGATGCAGCTTATCTCCCGGTTGTAGAATTTAGCATCAATCAATCTGATGCAGTTACTTCTGTATCGGAATCTTTGAAGCAACAAACTTTGGACTCCTTCAATGTCAATAAAGATATAGATGTAATTTACAATTTTATTGATGAGACAAAATTTACAAGAAAAGAAGACTTAGACTTTAAAAACTCGATTGCACCAAATGGCGAATTTATAATCTCACACACTTCGAATTTCAGGAAGTTGAAAAGAGTTGATGATGTCATCAGGATTTTTGAAGAAGTATATAGAAAAATACCTGCCAAACTATTACTTATTGGTGATGGACCAGAACGATCTACACTTATGCAATTATGTAGGACAATAGGACTCTGTGATGAAATAATCTTCCTAGGAAAACAAGATGCTGTGGAGCGTCTACTATCAATAAGTGATCTATTTATCCTACCCTCAACGCACGAGAGTTTTGGGCTCGCAGCTTTGGAAGCTTTGGCTACAGAAGTACCCGTTATCTCAAGTAATGTTGGAGGAATTCCAGAAGTAAATGTACATGGTGAAACTGGATACCTAAGTGATGTAGGAAATGTAAAGGAGATGGCTAATTATGCTATTGAAATTTTACAAGATCCAGCAAAACTAAAAAGCTTCAGGAAGAATGCTATTGCAAAAGCCAATACATTTAGAAAGGACTTGATTGTGCCTCAGTATGAGAAGGTTTATCAGAAAGCTATCGATTCACTTAAGTGAATCGATGACCGTACGCTAGCGCTTACTGCGAGACCGCTCGCTAGCGCCTGTCTACCGGAAGGCAAGTTCGCTGCGGGACCGTTCGCTTCGCTCACTGAGAGACCGTTCGCTTCGCTCGCTGTGGGACTTGCTACCTTACTACCAAGATTTTGGTAACAAAGGTATCGGGCTCGCTGAAGGTATCTGTGGTAGAACTAAATACCAAGTAGACGCCTGATCCTACTTTAGAAGATCTGTCGTAATGTGTTCCATCCCATATCGCTTGTCCACCTAAGGCTGTGGTTTCAAAAACCAACTTACCATTGAGGTCTGTAATCTTTACATTGGCATCTCTTGCCAAGCCTTTGATTGCAATTGGACCGGTATGATCTGGAGTGACTGGGTTAGGAAAAGCATACACTTCTTGTCTATGCCTGGTGGATGTACCAGTGGCTTCGGATCGATATATCATGATTCCTTTAGCGGTGGCAATATAGATTTCGCCCGTTGTTTCTTTATATTCCAAATGAAGCACATCATTATCAAATAAAGGAGAATTTTCAGTTGTAAAATGAGCTATTTGTTCGTCGGTGTTGGCATTTTGTACGAAGATACCATTTCGTGTACCAAACCATTTTCTATTGGCTCCATCAATCAAGATTGTTTGTACCAATTCGGTTTGTAATAGAAATGCTGGGATTCCATCTTGGACAAATTTAGGATGGTTGGCGTTACAAATATCATCATCAAAAACAGCGCTTCCACATTCAAATACCATAGCACCTTCAGTTGTTCCTACCCATACATCTCCAGTTACATCTAATGCCAAAGATTTAGCTGTACCTGCGGGCAAATCACTATTGCGAATAAATCGTGATCTTTCACCACCGTCATTCGGATCTTCAATAATTTCTCCAGTATCGTAAATATAGACTCCACCACTATTACCATTTACAACCATCCAAATGTAACCGAAGTTATCAATCACTAAGTCTGAAATATTATTATTACTGCCTACATTAAAATTGAACCAATTGCCATTACTGGTATAAACGACCAAAGGTTTAGCTGCTCCAAAATTTGCAATCCAGAGATTATCGTCATCGTCAAAAATGAGGCTCGCAATCCTTGTTCGCTCAGGATCTCCTACTGTTTGATCCAAACCCGAATCTGGTGTATTATACTGATCAAAAAACTCTACAATTTCATTTGTTTCAGAATCGTAGACATAAAGGCCTTCATAATATGACCCAGCATATACCAAGTTATTTGTTGGATCAGGATGCGATTCTATAGCGAAAAAACTAGAGACATCTGGATCAATCTTATTGGTGGTTTTAAAGTTTTGGACTACCCATTCATTGTCAGAATATTCATAAAATCCATCCTTGTTTACATTTACATTAAAGTTGTCATTAACACCTCCTGAAGCAACAAAGAGTTGATTGCCTTTTATATTCAGATCACTGGCAGAGAAACCATATGGGCTATTAAAGTCAATCCTTTCACAAGATCCATTAACACCAGTTTTATACTTTATACCTCGGTAATCATCACCTAGCCATATACGATTCTGTCCATCTACTGCTACGCCATTGGTAACATCACCACAAAACTCATCAATGAATTTGAGTTCATTGTTATCATCAAAAAACACAAACTGACTTTGACCTGATTCGTGTTTTAATACCAACATAACTTCATTTGCGTAAGCGATCATATCCTGAGCAACAAAATCCGAATCATCAAAAGTATAAATCGAATCAAAAGTAATTCCACGATCTGTCGAACGATAAATCTGATCATCCGCTGTCAGGTATATTGACTCATCAATCACTTCTACAAAACTTGAATTATACAATTCTCCAAGCCCGTTTTCAGAGTCTAACAATTTCCAGTCACCAAAGAAATTTTCGTTTGCATTGGATTCTAAATCTATCTGATAACAACCTGCTTCTGTCGCAGCAAAAACAACTGATCCTAAGATACTAATTGAGTTTACTCTTTCTGAAGTAAATGTATTAAAGCCAAATTCACGCTTTTCAAGGTTGTATTGTAGGACGCCAAAACCAGTAGCGAAATATGCAAATTTCCCATCGTCAGTTATGTAGATATCATTTATCTGCTTACTTCCTTGAATAGAGGTGTTAGAAAAAATATCTCTGATGGTTGTTATTTTTTCAGGGGAAAAAATATCAATGATACTATTGTTGTAAGCAATAATAAGTTCCCCTCTCGTCTTATCAAATGCGATGTTGTCAACATTTATTGCACTCAAGCCATCGATGGTTGTATAATGCTGCGGGTTTTCAAAATCATCCTCATCCATAACAAAGATTCCAGAATCAGACCCATAGAATATTTTATTATTTCCAGTTGCTACATGCCTTCCAGTATTACTAGGTAATAATGATTTCCACTCTCCAAGCAATAAACCTGATTGAGAATATCCAATAACTATGAAAAAGGCTAGAAAACTTGAGATTATGGCGCTACGCATTGTTAATTTTCGGTTTCAATTATAACGAAGATGAAGGCTTTTTATTTGTATAATGTAGATTTTTCCAAATAATCATAGACTGCGTCGGGAACAAGATATCTAATGCTTTTTCCATCTTTAATTTCTCTACGAATATAGCTAGCAGACAGGTGCATCAAGGGCGCTTCAAATATCTTAATGCTTGGATGATCTTTCAATTCGCCCGAGTTATATTCAGGTCTTTTGTAGACATAAACCTGATGGTATTCCAATATCTGCTTGTAGTTTTTCCACTTTGGCAAAGACACAAGATTATCCCCTCCCATGATAAGTACAAATTTTTTATTCGGGTGTTTTTCTTTTAAAAAAGCCAAGGTGTCTACTGTATAAGATGGTTGTGGCATACCAAACTCAATATTCGAAGAACGAATTTTTAGATTTTCTCCGATGGCCAGATTGACCAAGTGGATTCTATCGCTATCTTTTGCCAAAGACTTTTTATCCTTAAAAGGATTTTGGGGGGAGACGACCATCCATACTTCATCGAGGTCAGTATGATTGACCATATAGTTGGCAATAATCATATGCCCTACATGCACAGGATTAAACGATCCAAAAAATAAACCAGTCTTCACGATGGTGATTTAGTGGCTTCTCATGACAGGCATGATCAGCATTAATAGGTTTTCATTTTCCAACTGCTCGGAAGGAACAATGATTCCTGCACGTGTTGGATTTGACATTTCAATTTTGATATCCTCTGGTTTCAGTACGCCCAACATTTCTATTAAAAATTTAGCGTTAAAACCGATTTGCATTGCATCACCGCCATAATCGCATTCGATATCTTCATTTGCTTCATTAGAGAAGTCAAGATCTTTTGCCGAAATATTGAGACTATTGTCTCCAAGGTTTAGTACAACTTGATTCGTTGTTTTATTGGCATAGATTGCAATTCTTCTTAGAGAGGAAAGGAAATCTGATCTGCTTATTGCAAGAACATTGTTGTTATCTACAGGAATTACAGCATTATAGTCCGGATATTTTGCATCGATTAATCTAAGAATATAACTGGTATCCTTGAAGTCGATGAATATATTTTTTTGATTGTAAGAAAGCGTCACTTCTTCATCAGATGGAAGCGCATTCTTAAGCAAGGTTAATCCTTTTTTGGGAACGATGATGGAAGTACTTTCTTCAGAACTAATATTTCCAATGGTGTACTTCACCAACTTGTGAGCATCTGTTGCTACAAAAATTATTTTGTTGTAATCGATTTGAAAAAGTATCCCAGTCATGGCAATTCTCAATTCGTCATTACTGGTTGCAAAGAGTGTATGTGTCAAGCTGTTGCCTAAACTTCCAGAGTTGATTGTAAATTCATTTGTATTATCTCTTTCAGGTAGCTTTGGAAAATCTTCTGGTTTATCGCCTGACAATTTGTACTTACCATATTGTGATTTGATTGTCACTCCAAAAGATTCTTCATCCACAGAAATTGTAATTGGGTGCTCTGGTAAGCTCTTGATCGTATTGAGCAAAATTGTTGCTGGGATTGCTACTGAAAAATTAGAGTCCGCTACAACTGATAGCTTGGAGATGATGGTTGTCTCTAGGTTTGTAGACCTGATAGTGAGGGTGTTTTTTTTGATTCCAAATAGAAAATCCTCTAGTATCGGTAAAACAGGATTAGAGCTAACTGCTCCATGAACAACTTGTAATTTTTTTAATAACTCCGTGGCAGAAACTTCAAACTTCATTTTGACCTTATTAATTCGTTGCAATATCTTAAAAAAACTCCTAATAATTGAATTATGACAATATATAAAAGTCTCAGAGCCATAAGCTTTCAAGAACTATATCTCGGTACTTGGCTGGATTGGCTTGGTCGATGGCGCTTTTGCTTAAAATTGAGTCATATTTATTGATAACTAAGTGTTTTGTTGATTTTTTCACTTCCGTAAATGCTTGTATGGACTTCGGATATACATTATTTAGATTGAAGGAGGTTTGTGGAATTAAACGTAATTTTGGCTATAGTTTCACTTCAAATTAGACCATTGGAAAGGAAAATCATATTTGTTCATCAACCCAAAACTGGAGGCGCAAATTTTGCCCAGATACTCAAAAACAGTTATGGGAGAAAAGCTGTATATCGAGATAAGGATAGGGCAAAAGAAAGGCTCAATGAATATCTGCTTTCTAAAGGTGAAAAAGTTGAACGCCACGAGGATCAATTTTATGATAGATTGAAATATAAGGTCATCTACGGTCATTTTTCTCCACTCAAGTATAGAAGGAGATTTCCCAAGGCTTTTTACATGACTTTTTTTAGAGATCCTGTGCAGAGGATTGTATCTCATTATCATTATTGGAAAAGAGCAGAAATTGTTGATGAAAATTCAATGCACCCACTTCAAAAAGAATTATTGGAGAATGACTATTCTATAGAGCAATTTTCAAGCATCGTTCAGAAAAATAGACTTGAGAAAAATTATCATAATAATTATGTGATGGAAAATTTCAATTTTAGTGGCATCATGGAAGAATATGATTTATCAGTAGAATTATTGAAGCGCATGCACCTACCAGAATTAATTGATTTTAAAGAGGAGGTTATAAATGTCAATCCAGAAAAAAATTTGACTGAAAAATACAAAGTAGAGAATCAAGAATTTTTTGACAATCTTTTTGAAGAGGACATTAAAAACTATAACAAAGTGAAGGATCAATTTCATAAGAACTGTAGAAAACAAAGATTAATCTAAGTCACAATATGAGCTTTCCTCAAATAAAATCTGAAATTCTCATGTTGATTGATAAACGAGACTATCAAAAAGCAAAAAAGTTATGTTTAGGCTTACTTGAGAATGAAAAAATAAAAGCCAATCATTTAAAATTTGCTTATCGAAAATTATGTGTGATTGGTATTAAGAATTCTGACTTTAGGTCTGTTGAAAATTGGGCAGAAAAAGCTGTTGATTTCGAACCTAAAAATTTAGTTTTTCAAACAAAATTACTTGTATCCAAATATAATTTAGGGAAGTTGGATGAAGCAATGGTTATTGCCGATTATATACTAGAGAAAGATCCCGAACATAATAAAGCAAGTATCGTCAAAGGAGAAATTCTGCTAGCTCAAAAAAATATTAAAGAGGCAGAAAAGTTTTATTCTGATTTAAATATTGCACAAAATCTTGAGCTCTCTATTTCTTTAGCTAAAAAACCTTTGTACAATAACGATTGGAAATCTTCACTTAAAAAACATCAAGAATTAATAACTGAATTTCCTGAAAGCTTGGAAGCGCATTTTGAATTATCAAATTTTTATTCTCAACATCATTTTACTGAACAGGCTCAATTCGTTTTAAAACAAATTCAAGAAAAATTTGGTAATTCAATTGATTTGCTAATTATGAAAGGAGATTCATTGATTGCTTCAAGAGATTTTATCAATGGAATAAATTACCTGAAAAAGGCATATAAGCAAGACCCTAAACCCAATTTAGCATACAAGATTGCCAACAACCTGTCGTACATACAAAGCCCCGAGGCAATAGATTATATAAAAAAGATTGCAAGCCCTACAAAAAGAGCAATTGCCATTGCCAATATGCATTCCATCAATAGAAATTATAAAGAGGAACTTAGGGAATTAGAGGAAGTTATTTCTGATGATCTAATAAACATCCATCTGGCCACTGCCCATCTTACTTCCCTTTTGAATTTATATAAAATGGATGAGTTCCACTCTCAGCTAGCTCGTTACAAAGAATATTTTCCAAATAATCAAAGGATTGATTCACTTGCATTAAAAAGTAGCCAAACGGAAGGTCGGTACGAGGATTCTATAAAGGAGATAAAAAGCTTGATGATTAAACATCCTGAAAATCAACATTATAATTTGTCATTAGCTCACAATTACGTTCAATTAGGTAAGCGAGCAGAAGCTAGAGATGTATTAATTAAGTATGCAGAAGTCCCATATTCTATCAAGTCAACTAGATTTATTGAGCTATTGCCAAAAGCATTTGGTCTTGAGATGCAAGAATCATGGGAAGAAATGATTGAAGCACTTTCAGAGCATTTATATAACAAGAAGGACATTCTTATTGTCGCTTCTATTTTAGAATTTCAAAATTTTGATTTTGGATTACAACTACTATTTGAAAAAATTCTTTCTAAGAATAAAACAACTGAGAAAAAACTAGTTCAACATTTGTTAACTAGAATAGAGGCGAAGAAAATTCTTAGAGACAATAAAAAGGAAGATGCACAAATTAAGTTATCACAATTAAGGTCGAGGCATGCTGCTGGTTCTTTAGGAAGCAAAGTATTGGATACCAATTTAAATCCATTTATTGCTATAGAAATAGTAGATCAATTAAAACATAAAATAAAATTCAATGAGGGATATGCTTTGTTCCGAATAGTAAATAGCCTAGATGAAGAAGATCTGAAGAATATTGATTGTCTTGGTCTACCAGACCAAAGGTTTGTAGATTGTAATTCTGATCTATCAAATATATTGTCAATTCAAAATACAATTGTTGATAAACTCGATAATAGGATGACGCTTGTAAGCTCTCAAATATGTTACGATCTCGACTATTGGGGATTGTTTGATTATCTTTTATCAGAGCTTAATACTTGTTCTGTTGTTTCAAGCAACTTTTTTATAAGGGATTACATAAGACAACAATTTTTAGTAGAAGTTGATCATTTTCAATTATATAACGTTCCCAGTGTATTTGACACAGACCTTACAGAAACTTTAATTTTTGAGGATTTAGACTTTCAAGTAAAGCCAGGCGAGTTAGTTTTTGTTGATGCTGGAGCCAACACACTTCGTCTTTGTTTGAATATAAAGCAGCAAGGAGGAATTGCTATAGATATTGGTGGATTAGCGAAAAATTGGTTTGTAGTAAATAAAAAAATAAGTAGCTTCTTTAATCTGAGGTTTTTATCTGCTAATGAACAATTAGCTAGCTTAATGTAAATACTTATTAACTAAGTGCTTGCTTATTAGTGCTCCACCGTATTCACTTTGATGATCTTGATCCAACATCAACTCATCTTTCCCGTCAAAGTACTTTTCCAAATTTACATAAGTTACATGTTCCTTAGTTATTGCCTGTTTTTTGATTTTAGTAAAATTTTCCACAAAAAAATCAGGTATCTTATCTCTATAAGTAGGATGGATAGGCAAGGTGACTAAAAGTAAATTTATATTTTTTTCTTCGCAGAGATCAATGATTTGTATAAAATAATCCACTGCGATATTACTGCAATAATTTCCAGATTCCTTATAATTGTAGTGATGGTTGATTCTTCGATTTACCTTTTTTTCAATTGCCTCAGTTTTATTATCTAGAATATAATTATAGAATTTCGAATTTGCATTTGACAACTTTGCCTTACCAACCGTTTTATAATGAATATTTTCATCTAAAGGACTATCTAAACTAAAGTCAAAAAAGTATTTAAAAAAATAATCCCTGTTGAAAGTAAATACATTTGATGCTAGGACTTCTATGGCGCTTTTCAGTGAGTTAGTTGTTTTTATCAAAGTTGCAAGATTTTCTATTGGATACAATCTATAGATTGTTCTATACTCATTCAGCATTCTTGACTCGTGCAGGTAAGAGAAATTATTATAAGAAAAAGAAAGTACAAGGTTCTCTAAATTATTTAATTCAGAGATATACTTTAGTTTTTAATAGGCCACCTTATAAGTCTCTGCGCTATAACTCAAATTTTGGCTTTTTGGTATGATTTCTTCATTTAGAAATCTACTGTGGGAGTCTCCTAAAATTAAAGTTTCAATATTGCTGTAATCTGCTTTGTTGACCTCCTTAAATAAGAAAGAATTTAACAAAAAGAAGCATATAAGTATTAACAATAAAATACTTATAAATGAAGCCAGCCTTGTAAGAAACAACTGCATATAATGGTAAATGTAAAAAAAGTGAACTGTCTACATAGAAAAATGATATATTATGTAGAAAATAATGCATAAGCTATTTCTCTATATGTATATTTGCTTTCGATAAAATTTCTACCATTAGTAAGATAGAAAATAAGCAAGTTCATTTTTGTTATGACAAACGGATTGGTGGTTCCAACGAACACTTCCTACACTTTATGTGGGGCTTTTTACTTCCTACCCTACACCGAATAATTCTTGATAAAAAAGCTAGTTCAAAAAATAGCTATATCATACAGTCTTCTGGTCCTGTGATGGATAAAGTATTTCAATCCCTACTAGATATTTGTTCGATTGATGCCAAAATAACAAGCAAAAGAGATATTGATGGAATAGAGAACACAGTTGTCAAAAGATGGGATCATTGGTTATTATATATAAGCACACAAGAAAACAAGCAACAGGCTAAAGTGCTTTGGAAATTTATCGATGGACATAAAGAAATTAAAACATACCTCAAACAGGCTATTCAAGAAATTCGAGAGTATCTACTTGCGCTAGTAAAAGACAATGACAGAACCAAAGAATATAAAGATCAATTTATCATTTTAAAAAGATCAGCACCACCAGAATTTTATCAGGCAGACGGAGATGCAGAAAACAAAACCTATGGTAGTACGAGAAGATCAATCCAAGGCTTAAACGAAACAGCAAGCTATCTTAATAAGAAACAAATAAATACAAAGGTATTCGAGCCCGGAGCTTATACCATAATAGAGCAAATTCAAATTTTCAATGAATGTAGAGGAGTCATTGGAGTAAGAGGAGCAGAATTTTCTAATCTAATTTGGATGAAGCCTAGAGCTAAAGCTATAATGCTACTTCCTTCCAATTTGTATAGTTATTCCATTCCGCAGGCCTTTGCTGAAATTATGGATTTAGATTTTCATATTCTAAAAACTTATGGAGGGAAACATCCTACTTTAGAACCTAAATTACTATACAACATTATTAAGAACAACGCGTAATATGAGTAAAGTTAGAATAGCACATACTAAAGAAGAGTTACTAACATACCTAGATGATGTAGTATCATTAGCAAGATTTGTGTTGACCAATATTGATATTGCTCAACAGGACAAATGGGAAATCAGAGACGATGTTTTGATTCATCACACCAATGGTTTTTTTCAAGTTTGTGGATTGAAACATCAGCATAGTAATGAAGAACACCTGGTATTATTCCAACCACAAAGTGCATTGACGGGATTATTACTTTATCATGATGGGACACAAATGAATATGCTCCTTCAAGCGCGAGTAGAGCCCGGAAATTCTGGTATTGGACAATTTGGACCAACAATTCAGTCTACAGCTGGAAATTATCTAAGATTGCATGGAGGAAAGAAAACTTCCTACTATGATATATTCACGAGTTATAAACCATTTGCAAACCCTATTGGATATGGACATCATATTGATCTTGGAAAAAGATATTTTCACAAATCAAAAGTGCTCAGTTATTTCCAATTAAATGAGATGATTGATACAGAAGAAAATATGATTTGGGTCCCTTTAAAAGTAGTTGAATCAATTGCAGATGAAGACAATTTATTGAACACCGACTTGAGATCATTATTGAGTGTTTTTGATTGGGATCAATTTTCTCATGCTGACCAAATTGTTCAAGAAAATACCGTTCATGGTGACAGTAATATTTTTATCCATAATGAGCTAGGAGCAAAAAATTGGAAACTTTGTCCGATTAATAAGTTGCAAGGTTGGCAAATAGGACCTAAAGGAATAACTGATGAAGCCAATAATGGTATTTGGGTTAATATGTATCAAGTAGAAGCAGAGACACGAGAAGTAAGTTCATGGCCTCAACCGATGATGTGTGCTGCCAATAAAGGAATTGTAGTATTGCTTATTAGACAAAATGAAGGGAGATGGGAATTTCTCCTCACCGTCGATAATGAATTTGGGACTACAGGAGAAAAAACAATATTACCTAGTTTTATGGTTTATCCTGGTGATAATCACGAAGAGCTCAAGGAGATTTTTACAGATGGGAAAAAATTTGCGGAAGCGATACAATCTGAAGAAGGAGGTAGATTCTACTTAAATGAAAACATTTATCAGATATATGAAGTATCTGATGAGATAAACGTGCAAGACAATCAGAGATGGGTATCAAGGGACATTTTTAAATCTCTATTAAAGACTTCAAATAAGGTTAGTATCCAGATGAGATGTGCCGCTTCCTTGGTTTTAAAAAAGCTGAATCCAATAACATTTAGCGAAAGGACATAAATATCCACCTGACTACTTAACTAATCGTTTATATTTCCGTTTTTTGCACAAAATTTCACAGACGTGATTGACCGCATCAAAGGACCAGAAATACAAGAAATTACCATATCAGCTTTTCCAAGCTACGAGTTGGTGCATCTCAGCAATGGTATAGATTTATACATCCTCAATGCAGGCACTCAAAATATTTTTAAGCTGGACCTCGTATTTCATGGAGGGCGTAGGTACGAAACCAAGCGTGGTGTAGGCAGAATGTGTGCCTCCATACTACGTGAAGGAATAGAAGGTAAGAGCTCCGATGAGTTATCAGAATATTGGGATTTTTATGGTGCCATTGTAAGTAGTTATAGTGATTTGGATACTGCCGGGCTCAGCCTTACAAGTCTCAATAAACACAAATCAGAATTGTTGCCGACTTTCGTCAAAATGATAAATCAAGCTTCATTTCCAATTGATGAACTTGAAAACAAAAAGAAAATATTTGCTGACAAGCTTACAAGAGAATTGTCAAACAATGATGTTATTGGTTATAGAGAATTAACTTCTATTATTTACGGAAGTGATCATATCTATGGTTATAATACTGTACCGAAAGATTTTGCAAATATCACCAGAGAAGACTTGGTCAATCACTTTGAAAACTTTTGGGGTGCTGGACGAGCTTACGCATTATTATGTGGTAAAATATCGACTGAGCACAAAGAAGAGGTTATCCAACATCTCAGCGCAATACGTCAAGCAAAGGTTCATTATGAAAAATCCGATTTGTTTCCTTCTGAAGAATTTGAAAACCCTGAATCAGTAAATATTTCTACTGCAAATAAAATGCAAGCTGCCGTCAAAATAGGCTGCGCAACCATACATCGAAACAACCCTGACTTTACCGTTTTTTATCTATTGATTCAAATTCTTGGTGGATATTTTGGCTCGAGATTGATGAGGAATCTGAGAGAAGAAAAAGGGCTTTGTTATAATATTTATGCGTCCATCGATCGGCTCAAGTCGAGCAACTACTTTTATGTCTCAGCTGAAGTTGATAAAAATAAACTCGAACTGGCCATCGAGGAAATCAAAAAAGAGATTGCATTATTAAAGACAACATTAGTTTCTGAGGACGAATTGAAGATGGTCAAGAATTATATCAATGGGAAAATTTTAGCTGGTCTAGATGGACCTTTTAGATCTTCTCAGCTTATAAAAAACTACTTGTCCTTTGAGCTAGATTTTGATACTTTCCGGGATTTTAATGAAAGACTTGCCAATGCCACTCCCAAGCAATTGAAAGAAATAGCAAATAAGTATCTTGATGTTGATAAAATGACGCAGGTTGTTGTTGGGCCGTAAGAAATCTATAGCCAATGGTTTCCCAATAGGTACTTCTATTTTACAAATGATTTTACTTTTTGTGTTCAAATAGCTTTATTCATTTTCTTTTGTTTGCCTTCCAAAGGCAGGTGGGCCCAAAAGAAAACGAAACATGACTGATTGATTTTTTGATGAAATCAAAAATGAATGTCCAGGACCATACAAGTGAAGGAAAGCATATCAAAAAACAACTTTGATTAAAGTAATATTCAAAATTATGCTAGTGAATAAAAATTTCCTGTTGTTTTAAGCCAAATGTGGATAAAATAGCACATTTAAAGGTTGATATAAGGACGATTTTACCTATTTTTGAATAATTGTTGACATGGCACTACCGAGCCAGAAATGTCGGATATAATCAATTCATAAGTTTGTAAGGACGATTTCACCAAACAATCGTTGATTATATAGCAATACAAGACCTAAATCCCATTTGCCGAGCACTTCCATTATTAAGATTGGCATGTCTAATTCTACGTCTATTCAGACTTAGGAATAGTATTTGCTTTAGATATTCCCTATTGATCATAATAAATAGACCTCTCAAATATGAGATTATTTCAGTTTTTTCAACAAGAGTTGGCGGTAGACCTAGGTACTGCAAACACCCTGATTATTCAGGATGGGGTTGTTGTTATAGACGAACCCTCCATTGTAGCGATAAATAGAACGACCAAAGAGACCATAGCTGTTGGGATGAAGGCGATGATGATGCATGAAAAAACACATGAGAACATCAAAACTGTAAGACCATTGAAGGATGGTGTTATTGCAGATTTCCAGGCTGCAGAGCAGCTCATACAGGGATTGATCAATATGATCGTCGAGAAAAAGAAATTCTTTACCCACTTGAAGATGGTAATTTGTATCCCTTCTGGTATAACAGAGGTGGAAAAGAGAGCCGTATTCGATAGTGCCGACCACATAGATTCCAAAGAAACCTATTTGATACACGAACCGATGGCAGCTGCCTTGGGGATAGGTATTGATGTTGAGGCTCCAGAAGGAACAATGATCATTGATATTGGTGGGGGAACAACTGAGATTGCTGTTATTGCATTGTCAGGTATTGTCACCGATCAATCGATAAGAACAGCGGGAGATGAGTTTACCAATGATGTGATTGACTACATGAGAAGAAAGCATAACCTTCTTATTGGTGAAAGGACTGCAGAAAATATAAAAATCAACGTTGGATCAGCCATTGAAGAGCTAGAAACAGCTCCTTCAAAATTGGCAATCAACGGACGAGATTTATTGACAGGTATTCCAAAACAAGTGTTTACCAATCACTATGAAGTTGCGGAAGCTTTGGACAAATCAATCTCTAAAATTGAGGATGCCGTTCTTAAAGCCTTGGAAGATACTCCCCCGGAATTGGCAAGTGACATTTATAGAAATGGAATTTGGCTGACTGGTGGTGGTGCCTTATTAAGAGGTTTAGATGTTAGACTTTCTAGAAAAACCAAACTAAATGTAAACGTTGCTGACGACCCATTAAAGGCGGTGGTGCGAGGTACAAGTTTGGCTTTAAAAAATACAGATAAATATACATTCTTGATTGAACGTCAAGTTCTCTGATATGTGATAACAAATGCGAAATTTACTTTTATTAATTGCTAAATATGGGAGTACCATAGTCTTCATTTTATTAGAAGTAATTTGTTTTTATATCATCATAAGTTTTAATCAAAGCCAGGGAGAAATCTGGAAACATTCTACAAATTTACTTTCGGGAAATATTAATGAACGAGTACAAAATACAAGTGATTATTTTGCACTCGAGGCCATCAATGATAGTCTACTCACTGAAAATGCCAAGCTGCTTGAGTCAATTATAAATTATCGAGTATTCAGTAAAGAAAATGAATTTCAGGATTTTGAGAGTCTTGATTCAAATCTAATAGAGTACAAGTTTGTACCAGCAAGAATCACCAATAAAACTTTCAATAAACGAAATAACTATATCACACTCAATAAAGGATTGCAAGATTCTGTCAAAATTGGAATGGGTGTTATTAGTAGCAATGGTATAGTGGGTATTGTAAAAAATGTAAGCAATCATTATTCATTGGTTATGTCAATACTCCATAGTCAAAGTAAAATTAGTGCCGCTATAAAAAATAATGATTTTCATGGTACCCTCGTCTGGGATGAAATGGATCCAAAGAAAATAAAATTAATAAGCCTTCCCAAGCATGCCTCAGTCAATGTTGGTGACACCATTGTTACAAGTGGATACTCCACCGTATTCCCTTATGGAATTGAAATAGGAAAAGTACATGACTATGCCGTTGAAACCAATGAAGACTCATTTGAAGTTGAAGTTGATTTATTCAATGATATTCCTGCGGTTACGCACGCCTATATTATTCAATCCATAAAGCTAGAAGAAAAAAACGAAATAGAATCGGAGGCGGAGGATGAATTATAATTGGCTCTCCATATTATTTCGTTTTGTGCTATTGGTAGCTCTGCAAATATTGGTTTTTAAAAGAATCCCTTTTGAATATGGTATACTTTCTTATAGTCATATTTTTATTTATCCTTTGTGGGTGATGTTGCTACCATTTAAGACACCAAAATCTGTATTGCTGATTGCTGGCTTCTTCATGGGCATGACAATTGATATTTTCTATCAGTCTTATGGAGTACACGCTGCCGCCTTGGTTTTCTCGGCTTATATAAGAGATTTTATATTTCGTATCATTGAACCAGATATTGGTTATGATCTGGACGAGCCATTTAATATCAAGAGATTGGGAGTTATCTGGTATTTGAGTTACTCAGCGTTATTTCTCTTACTACATCTTTTTGTCTACTTCAGCGTTGAGGTCTTTTCATTTGTTTACTTTTATGAAATTATGGTGAGTACGATAACAAGCCTATTGTTTTCTTTGATTATCGTGTTTATTTTTGTTCTGATATTCAATCCAAAGTCGTAAAAGTTAAATAATGGGAAGGTCCCGACAAATTTTAATTTTATTTATTCTTGCTAGTATTGTTTTGGTTGGCAAGGCAGCACAGATTCAGCTATTTGATGATAAATATGAGAAGCTTGCCCAACGCAACACTTTGGACCAACAGACGATCTATGCCTCAAGAGGAATCGTCTATGATCGAAACAATGAGGTACTGGTCTACAACAAACCAGTCTACGACATTGAAGTAATCTACAATCAAGTTGACAAGAATATGGACACCACCTTATTCTGTGAACTACTAGAAATCGATAAAGAAGTTTTTAAGAAAAATATTGAAAAGAATTGGTCAAGCCAAAAATATCATAAATCTATTCCCTATACTTTTTTATCCAAGGTCAAGCCTGAAATATTCGCAAAATTCCATGAGCACATGTATCGCTTCCCAGGATTTCTGACCAATGTAAGAAGCATCAGATCTTATCCACATGAAAACGCAGCTCACTTATTAGGTTACTTAGGTGAGGTAGACCAGGTGACGCTTAACAAAACAGATGGAATATATGTAGGGGGAGATTATATAGGAAAAAGTGGACTGGAAAAAAAATATGAAGAAGTACTAAGAGGCAAAAAAGGAGTAAGACATGTTATTACAGATAATCTTGGTCGTGTTGTAGAATCATTTAACAAAGGTGAGCTAGATAAAAGAGCAGTTCCTGGTACCAACATCATCACAGGGATAGATTTTGATTTGCAGAAATATGGTGAAATGTTGATGCAAGGAAAAAAAGGAAGTATTGTTGCCATCGAACCAACAACGGGTGAAATTTTATGCTCGATTTCAGCACCAAATTATGATCCCAATGTTCTGAATCTTGATGAGGACAGAAGTAAGGCCTTCGATGAACTCAGAGACGATGTGAATAAAACTTTGCTAGATAGAACCGTATCAGCAAAATATCCTCCTGGGTCTATTTTCAAACCAATCCTATCACTTGTAGCCTTCCAAGAAGAAATTACAAACCCATACAAAGGTGTCAGTTGTCCAGGATATTACGAGTACAACACCTTCCGTTACAAGTGTCATGATCACCCCTACCCTGCTGGTGTCGCGACAGCTTTGACACATTCATGCAATAGTTATTTCTTTGACATGATTAGGAAGACACTCGAGGTAAATGGCTATCGTAAACCCGGAGAAGGTCTTGATATGCTCGATGCGTATTTGTACAAATTTGGTTTGGGTCGAAAGTTAGGAATTGACAATACCATAGAGTCAACTGGAAATATTCCTACGTCAAAATATTACGATAGAAAATATGCAAATGAGGTCAATGGTTGGAAATCAACCTACGTGATGTCTATTGGAATTGGTCAAGGAGAATTAGAATTAACTACAGTGCAGATGGCCAATCTGGCAGTGATTCTTGGTAACAGAGGAAAATTTTATACGCCACATTTGGTCAAGTCATTTAGTAACTCCAATGTCCAGTTGGATCCAAAATACCAAATAATTAATGATGTAGGAATCGACGAAAAACACTTTGATCAGGTAATCAGAGGAATGGAGCAAGTAGTCAGTTGGGGAACGGGAACCAAGGCAAGAGTGCCAGGTGTGCGAGTAGCTGGAAAAACGGGGACATCCCAAAACCCACATGGTGAAGATCACTCAGTATTTTTTGCATTTGCACCGATTGATGATCCACAAATAGCCATAGCAGTATATGTCGAAAATGCAGGTTTTGGATCTGACTTTGCAGCACCGATTGCAGGACTGATGATGGAAAAATATCTCAAGAAAGTAATATCAGATAGAAGTAAATACAAAGAGGAGCAAGTTCTTTCGATTCAATTAATAGAAGTACCAGAAACATGATTATATCTACCATAGTAGCCATGGGCAACAATCGAGAGATCGGCAAAGACAATGACATTCCCTGGTACCTCCCTGCAGACCTAAAGTATTTTAAAAAGAGAACATTGAGTCGGCCAATTATTATGGGTCGTAAATGTTTTCAATCGATAGGAAGACCACTCCCAAAAAGGACCAACATTATCATCACAAGGAATCCTTATTACATTGTCAGCAATGCATTTGTTACTCACAGTTTGCCAGAAGCCTTAGATCTTGCTTATCAACACGAAGAAGAGGAAATCTTTATTATTGGAGGTGGAGGAATCTATGACCTCAGCAAAGAGCTATGGGACAAAATGTACATTACAGAGGTAGACATTGATATTCCTGATGCCGATATTTTCTTTCCAGAAATGGATATGAAGGAATGGAAATTGACGGAGGAGGAAGCTCATAAGAAAGATGAGAAGAATCAATATGATTTTGTTTTTAAAACTTATGAGAAAATCTGAAAGAGACTCTCCTACGTTTCTTGCGAAACTTCGGTGAGTGGAACTCGCATCATTGCAATCGCTATAGACTTTCTGTATTTTTGAGTAAGGAGTTTTTGCTACAGGACTTTTTGTATTTGTGAGTAAGGAGTTTATTTATACTTGAATGAATCCCACAATAAATCTACGATCTGTTTATTGGTGCCAAAATTTACATCTTGAATCATGGTCATTATGAGAACTCCTTCATCTTTATCTCCTAGCGTTGCAACTTCATAAATAGACTTGGTGTCTTTATATTCCAAAACTGCTTTTAAGACTTCAATCGTTACACCATTTATCAATGTACGGTTGTAATCTTCGCGTTTCAGTTCATATCCGTAACTTATACTTTCTTTGGTGATTTCTGAAAGTAACAGTTCTCTTAGCATCTTAGGATTCATTGTTGTATAACTCTGAACTATGATACCATCTCCTTCTGCAGACATCAACATCACTTGCTCAATTCCTGCATCTATTTCTGTCTTTGCTACGCTGTATTCTTTGCTATAATTGAACTCATAAGAAGAGTCTATATATGTAAGTGTATCCTTGAGTTTCAAACTTAAAGTTACAGGCTTATTATCGTATTGAATAGTTTTCACTTCGTCCAAAGAAATTGAAACAGCTTCATTATCTATTGTCAATATGTAGTTCTCTTGCCCGTTTATTTTAGGGCTAATCAACCACAATGCTGTAAGTACTACATATTTTATTCTAGATTTATTGTAGATAAGATTATTAAGTCTTGTTTTCATATTTGTTGCTTTGTTATGACTAAAGTAAATGTAATTTTTGTAGAATGACAACCCCTATCGTTCTGTTATCGTATATTTTCGTATCATATCGTACCACATTCTAAAGTATCATTATCGTATATTTTCGTATCATATCGTATCATTTATGATAAAATAGTACTAATTTTAGTCAATAATGGATAAAGTATACTCATTACAGCTAAAAATCGATTGGAATCTGATAAACAGCATCAGCAATATAGATCGATTCGATGCAACATGGTCCTCAATAGAAAAAAGAGAAGGTCAAAGCCTTAGGCAATTAAAGTCTATTGCCACAGTCCGAAGTGTCGGTGCTTCAACAAGAATTGAAGGATCAAAAATGAGTGATGAAGAAGTAGATATTTTGCTAAAAAGTTTGGAAATCGAAAAACTCCAGGACAGAGACTCCCAAGAAGTAGCAGGATACTTTGAAGTGCTAGATTTGATATCTGACTCTTTCAATGAAATTAAAATAAGTAAGAACTCTATAAAAGGTATGCACAATAAATTACTACAGTTTAGTCAAAAAGATAAATGGCATAAAGGTGATTTCAAACAGCATAGTAATAATGTCGAAGCAACACTTGCCAATGGAGCTAAACAGATAATATTTGAAACAACTCCACCAGGATATCAAACTGAAGATGCAATGAATTCTTTAATCGAATGGTACGAAAATGATCAAGATACTCACCCACTTGTAAAATGCGCAGTATTTACATATGAGTTTTTGACCATACATCCTTTTCAAGATGGGAACGGAAGACTAAGTAGATTGCTTTCAAAATTGTTATTGTTAAAGCATGGATATAAATGGATTCAATACGTAAGTTTTGAACACGAAATTGAAAATCGAAAAACAGAATACTATAGGGAACTAAGGAGATGTCAAGCAATGAGACCAAATGAAAACATCACAACTTGGATCGCATTCTTTTTTGATGCTATTTCTAATATACAGATACAACTACAAACAAAACTTAAAACAAAAGGAACAATATCAAAGCTGTCCCCTAAAGTAAAAAGCATATTGATTTATATTGAAGGTTATCCTGGTTGTAAATCAGGCCAAATAGCAAAAGGTTTAGGAATACCTAACCCAACCGTAAAACGAATATTGAAAGAATTAGTTAGTAGTAAGTTAATTATAAAACATGGAGTAGGACCTGGAACAAACTATAGTGCTACATAAATCTAGTCGCATTTGAACTAAGTCTCAACAAATTTGAAAACTTAATTATTGTGTATATATTACGCAAATGAAACTAACTCAAAACATCAAGCTTACCGTTGATATTGTTCTTTTTGGCTATGAAGACAATGTTCTCTATGTTTTGCTTATCAAACAGGCTTACGGAAAATACAAGGACAAATGGTCGTTGCCTGGAGGCTTTGTAAAAGATAAAGAAGGACTCAAAAAAGCAGCACTTAGAGAACTCAAGGAGGAGACTGGTGTACAAGCAAAAGATCTGGAGCAATTATACACATTTGGCGATGATGTAAATCGAGACCATAGATATCGTGTTGTTTCTGTTTCTTATTTTGGAACAGTACTTCCTTCCTCCATGAAATTGAAAGCAACCACAGATGCAATTGATGCACAATGGTTTCCGATTGATAAGATAACCACACTACCCTATGATCACAAAGACATACTGCAAACTGCTTTTGATCGATTAAAGTCAAAGCTAAATTATCAACCTATTGGTTTTAACCTTTTGGCTAAAAAGTTTCCATTTTCCGATTTGGAGAATTTATATATGACGATACTACAAAAGAAAATTGATCGGAGAAATTTTAGAAAAAAGATTTTGAGCTTTGATTTTCTTGAGGAGACTGATGAAATGATCAAAAAAGGAAGTGGAAGACCGGCCGCCCTCTTTAAGTTTAATAAGGCCCAATATCAACGGTCCCTTAAGCAAGGAATCAACTTCGAAATTAAGTTTGCGTAATTTTTACGCATATTCTTGACTTACTAGCTTTTGAGCTATATATTTGCGTATATAATACACAAACGAATGAACTTTAAAACAACAACTTATCAGCAATACGAAAAGAATCTTCCCCAAGAAGGCAAGCATATCCTTGCACAGCAGACAGAGGACCACATCTTGGTATATCAAGCTTTCAGGCATTCAATAGCAGACTATGCGGTTAAAAACCAAGAATTTGGAGGAAGGGCATATAATTATGATCGAATGTCTTGGATCAAACCTAATTTTCTTTGGATGATGTATCGCAGCGGCTGGTCTACTAAACCGGACCAAGAAAGAACTTTAGGTATCTGGCTTAAGAAAACTGATTTTGAAAAAATACTTTCAAATAGTACTTCTACTTCATTTGCACAATCAAGCTTTGAGACTGAAGACGAGTGGAGAGAAACCCTATCTAGTCAAAACGTAAGATTACAATGGGATCCCGACCACCTACCAAATGGAGAAAAGCATGTTAGGAAAGCCATTCAGTTGGGACTCAAAGGAGAACTGCTTGAAGAATTTGGGAAGGACATGATTACTGAAATTATAGACCTTAGCAAATTTGTAAATAAACAACGTCCTTTTACACAAGATCTTCCATTTAAAAATTTAATGGTGGCAGAGGAAAAAGTATATAGTCCTAGTTCGGAAAAGCTAGCAGAAAAAATTGGTTTAGATATATTAGCAACAAGTAAATAAATCTGATAAAATGGTATTAAATCTCGATTCACATTTCAAACCCATCCACGGAGAAGAAATCAACTTTGATTCTTTTTTATTCAATGGTGGTGAGCCGCATATTAGAATAGCTGAATTCAATACCTCCGAGGAGGTCATTGTAACACACCGAATAAATTCATTTAATGATTTGGGTTTACTTTGCATCGCAGTTGATGCTCTACAAAGAATGAAGGTCGAGAAAATACATTTATTCATTCCATACTTCCCAGGAGCGAGACAAGATCGCGTCATGGTCAAAGGCGAAAGTCTAAGCGTAAAAGTTTATGCAGATATCATCAATGGGCTTAACATTGCATCAGTAACAATTTTTGATCCTCATTCAGATGTCACACCAGCATTGCTCAACAATTGTACAACGATACAAAACCATCCGTTTATCGGTGAAATTCTTTCGGATCTATCCGATGAGCTTATTCTTGTAACTCCAGATGCAGGTGCTTCGAAAAAAGTATTCAAACTGGCAAGTCAATTTGGAATCACTAATATTTTAGAATGTGGCAAAAAAAGAAATGTTCTTACTGGCGAACTTTCAGGCTTTACAGTTCCTACTGATGATTTAGAAAACAAACCATGCCTCGTCGTAGATGACATCTGTGATGGCGGTGGAACATTTATAGGTTTGGCTGAAGAACTAAAAAAGAAAAATGCTGGAGACTTATATCTAGCTGTAAGTCATGGAATCTTCAGCAAAGGCTTTGATCAGTTGTCTAAAATCTATACGCAAATTTTTACGACGGATTCAATTAAAGAGATTGATAATGCTTCTATAAAACAAATCCGATTAAATCAAATACTAAAACTAAAGTAATGATAAATCCACTTCTTTTAACCGACGGCTACAAAGTCGATCACCGAAGACAATATCCATTAAAAACAACATTGGTATATAGTAATTGGACACCAAGAAAAAGTAGAATAGATGGAATTGAAAAAGTTGTTTTTTTTGGTCTTCAATACTTTATAAAAAAGTATATCATTGAAGAGTTTAATGAAAACTTCTTTGGCAAACCAAAGGAGGAAGTTTTGAAAGCTTACTCAAGAAGAATCAATAATTATCTTGGAGAAAATTCTGTTGGTAAAGATCACATTGGTGCCTTACACGACCTAGGTTACATCCCGATGGTTTTCAAAGCCCTACCAGAAGGTGAATCTGTTCCAATAAAAGTTCCGATGTTTACCATGTACAACACCAAGGCAGAATTTTTTTGGCTTACAAATTACTTTGAGACCATATTATCGACAACCGTTTGGCTTCCATGTAATTCAGCGACGATCGCTAATGAGTATAGAAAGATTCTTGACGCTTACGCAATTGAGACTTCTAGTATTCCAGAATTTGTAGACTGGCAGGGACACGACTTTTCCATGAGGGGAATGGCAGGTTTAGAGGCAGCATTAATTAGTGCATCTGGCCATCTTTTAAGTTTTACAGGAACGGATACAATTCCAGCCGTAGATTTTTTAGAAAAATACTACAATGCAGATTCTGATGCAGAGTTGATTGGTGGATCGGTGGCTGCAACCGAGCACTCCGTCATGAGCATGGGAACAAATTCTGCCGAGCAAGAAACTTTCAAAAGATTAATTACTGAAGTTTATCCGAAGGGCATTGTTTCAGTCGTTTCTGATACTTGGGACCTTTGGAAAGTGCTAGTAGAATATCTTCCGAATCTCAAAGAAAAGATACTAAGTCGAGATGGTAAACTTGTTATAAGACCGGATAGTGGTGATCCAGTGAAAATCATATGTGGTGATCCAAATGCAAGCGATGAAAATGCTAAAAAAGGAGTTGTACAATTATTATGGGAAACCTTCGGTGGAGTTACAAATGACAAGGGCTATAAGGAGCTTGACAGCCACGTCGGCGCAATATATGGAGATAGTATAACTCTAGAACGAGCAAAGCAGATTTGCGAAGGCTTAAAGCAAAATGGTTTTGCATCAACCAATGTTGTGTTGGGAGTTGGAAGTTTTACCTACCAATACAATACGAGAGATACATTCGGTTTTGCTATGAAAGCAACTTACGGAGAAGTAGATGGAGAAGGTAGAGAGATTTACAAAGATCCAATCACAGATGATGGTACAAAAAAATCTGCTAGGGGGTTAATCAAGATAGTGAAAGAAAATGGAGCGTACAAGATGATCGATAGAGTTAGCTGGGCAGAGGAAAAAGAGGGAGCTTTGAAGGAGGTATTTAGAGATGGGGAGTTGTTGATTGAGGAGAAGTTGTCGGAAATAAGAGCTAGGCTTAAGTAGACTCGCGCGCTTTGCTTGCTGAGGACCTGTCTGACCGACAGGCAGGCTCGCATCACTGCGCCTACTACCTGTCCGGTTGGCGCACTCGCTGAAGACTGGCGGTATTTGTGAATGGTGAGTTTCTTTTAAAAGAACTAACAATAGACTCGCCTGCGTTTCTTTGAAACTTCGGCGAGTGGAAAAATTGGAACTCGCCTGCGTTTCCTTGAAACTTCGGCGAGTGGAAAAAAAATTAAATTATGTGGTTTGAAAGGCTAACTGGGTTTAAAGAAAAATCAGCAGAGCAAGTAAGAGCTCTACTTGAAATAGATGGTGATTCATTTGTATCTAAAGTTAACAACAAGCGGTTTTCATTTGGGAAATTAGAAATACCTAGCTTGGGAGAACTCAAATCTATCAGTCCCTCAATAGAGTCTTACATTGACAAGATTAGCGTCAAAGAAATAGTAGCTGACGTTCAAGATCTACATTGCCAAGTTGAAAATTCGAATGCTTTATTTCAAGCAGCTTCTCAATTTAATTTGCTCGAAATGGTTGACCCTCATGTATCACCAGAACAAGGAATTGATGGATATGAATATGATCATACACAGGGTCCTGCATGCGCCATTGCATGTGGCGCTGGCACTATTTATAGAAACTACTTTGTAAAACTAGGTGAGCAAATTGGTCAAACAAGAAAAAAGCAAATTGATTGCCTAGAACTAATAGGAAAGGAATTGAAAAACGATCAACTAAAGCTTTGGGAAATGCAAAATGGCTATGCAATGGTGAACAAAAAAGGTTTGCTCGCCATAAAAAAGAAAATAGCATCTCTAGATTACACTCAAAGAGAATCCCTAAAGGAAAAATTAAAAGTAGGAATACAGTGGAACACTGAAGTAACCAAGTCGACAACCAAACATAAAGTCAGCCAAGTCTACTGTTCTGCCCTACCCGTTGCTTATAGCAATGTAGAATCAATTTATTGGGAATATTTTGCTAGGTTAATTCTAGAAGCAACATACGAGGCGACATTGTATGCGGCTTTAATAAACCTAGATCGAAATAAATCAAATTTGGTTTATCTAAGTTTGGTCGGTGGGGGTGCATTTGGAAATGCACAATTTTGGATATTAGAATCGATACAACAAGCATTGTTGAAATTTAAAAACACACCACTGGATATTAGAATCGTAAGTTATAGCCAGTCAAATCAAAACTTGATCAAATGTATAAGTCAGTTTCAATAGATTGTTTAAGCTTGGGAAAAGATAGAGAGTACAACTAGCAATATTGTGAAGTTGTGTTTCAATGTTTAGACTCGCCTGCGTTTCTTTGAAACTTCGGCGAGTGGAATGGACTAACATTGACTCGCCTGCGTTTCTTTGAAACTTAGGTGAGTGGATTGGACTAACATTGACTCGCCTGCGTTTCTTGCGAAACTTCGGCGAGTGGAAAAAAAAAAGCAGATGCGTTTCCGCATCTGCTTATATGAATCAAAACTCCTGGATCTCTACGATTCCTCACTAAATCTAAGATCTGGGATTTTGTTTTAATTAATTTTTATAAATCGTTGTGTCTGTGAGAAAGCTTTCGCAGAAACTTCTAAGATGTAAGCTCCATCTCGTAAACCAGAAATATCAATAACAGGTTCTTTGTTATACTCAAGATCAATTTCTTGTATCATCACTATTTTTCCAAAAGTATTAAAGATTCTTACGTTTGCTTTTGGAGCAGGTGACTTTGTAAAGTTTAAGTTTATTTCATCTTTTCCTGGGTTTGGATACAAAGAATATCGTGTTTCCTCAATCACTGGATTTGGATCTGTAAAGTTATTTTCTGTACATAAGGTAGCAGAATCTTCTATCCAATCGAAAGGACTATTTCCAAAACCATCATACTCTATACTGTTGTTGATACTAAAGGCTGGAACAAAATCTCCAGCTGTCCATATACCAGCAGCAACCGCAACAGCTGACCTCATGTGGTTTGGAGTACCCCACTCAACATAATCAACAATCAAGTCACTATTTCCAAAATTATTATTAGTAATCTCACTATTATACAATCCCATTTCCCCCGTATTAGAACTGAGTTGTGCATTGACTTCAACCACAAGGATTTCTCCCGGATCGAGAATGTAATCAGTTGCACTGCAATCTAATGCAAGATTTGTCATTTGCCCATAGGCTGGAAATTGACACAACCAAAATCCAGAAACATCAATTGCTACATCACTTAAGTTTTTCAACTCTACTTGGTTGGCCTCTGGAAAAATCTCATTGATCACAATACTATCGTTAGACATCAATATACAATCCTCTTTAATTACTTGAACACTATTTGAAAGATCAAAACAACCATCTAGGTCATCAATCAGTTCTCCTGCTGTAAGCCCAGTCAATCCGTCTTCAAAAGTTACATTATAGACCAAACAAGTCCCCAAATCGGAATTATCAAAGTCTACTGTATCAATCGAAGTTGGTAAATCCAAAATTACTCCGGCTATGTCTGTTATTATCCAAGCAAAGTTTACACCTACAGTGTCTTCTAACTCTAATCCAATTAACATATCTGGCATACCATCTACACAGAATGAATAACTAATTGGCGACAAGCTTCCTCCTAAAGGTTCGATCTTAGTAACAGCGATATTATTGTCTGAAATATCAAAACATCCATCCAAGTCCATCGTATTCTCCCCTACAAAAAGTCCATCAAGACCATCCTCGAAAGCGATATGATAAACAAAACACATTCCTGCATTTAAGTTATTGAAATTGAAAGCTGATATATCTGATGGTACTGCTAGTATATTTCCCGTAGCATTAAGGACTAACCAGCTTGTGTTAGAACCTGCCTCTCCGGTCACTGCAAAGTCTGTTACAAAATCATCATTTTCATCGATACAGAATTCAACTGGAGTACCACTAACGATTCCTCCTGATGGAGTAGTTTTATTTACTGTAATTGCCTCAGAAAAATCAAAGCACCCTACTAAGTTATCTATATTATTATCTACCTCAAGTCCTGTGAGTCCATTCTCGAAAGCGAGATTATAGACGAAGCAGGTTCCCGAACCAGACTCATCAAAATCAACTTCTCCTAAACTCTCAACTATGTTAGTAATAACTCCTAGACTGTCTGTTACAACCCAAGTAATGTTTGGTCCAACAAAGTCAGTGATAGATATACCTGAAACATTATCTGGAGTTCCATCTATACAGAAATTAAAAGGTCCTCCTGTCAATACTCCACCGTCTATTTCAGTTCTTGTAACTGTGAGGTTATCTGTCAATTCAAAACACCCAACAAGGTCAGTCAATAGACTATCAAGTTCTAATCCTTCAAGTCCATCATTATAAGTAACACTATAAACCAAACAAATTCCTGGTCCTGCGTCCTCAAAGTTTACATTGGAAAGTGTATCTGGTAATCCAATAATAACTCCTGCATCATCAGTAATAACCCAATCAGTATTAGCTCCGCTATTTCCCGTAAGGGTAAAATCTGTAATCATGTCCGGGGTACCTTCCAAACAGAAATCATAAGGACCACCAGTCAAAGTTCCAGCTATAGGAGTTGTTCTGTCTACTTCTACAAAGTTTGACAAACCAAAAGTTCCCATCAACCCAGAGATGTTATTCCCTTCTCCCAAACCAGTTATACCTGGCTCGTAAGTGATATGATAAATGTAACAAAGACCTACGCCATTTTCATTAAAATCTACCGTTTCTATTGTATTTGGAAGCGCTAGAATGAGACCATTATCATCAGTAACAATCCAACCAGTAATGCTTCCCATATTATCCATTATTTCTAGTCCTGAAACAAAATCTGGATCTTCATCAATACAGAAATTGAACGGGCCACCTGTAAGTGTTCCTCCAGTTGAAGGCATTTTCATCACTGAAATAGAATTAGAAAGTGCGAAACATCCGTCTATATCATCCAGGTTATTCCCTTCTATAAAATCAGAGATTCCATCGAGAAATCCGATATGATAAATTAAACATTCTCCTACTCCTTGTGCATCAAAATTTATATCTTCGATATCGTCTGTTATAGCTGTAATTTCACCAGCTGGTGTCGCAACAATCCACATTTCGTTTGGAGCCACATTATCCATTAAGGTAATTCCAGATACATTATCTTCTATACCATCGATAGTAAAATTGAATGGTCCTCCAGCGATTACACCTGCTACAGGTTCTGATCTTGTCACTGTAATACTATTTGAAAGATCAAAGCAACCTTCTAAGTCAGAAACATTGTTGTCTACCTCCAAACCATCAAGACCATCTTCGAAACTAAGATTCCAAATCAGGCAGATACCATTTCCTGCTGCATTAAAATCAACTGTTGTAATGGTATCTGGTAAGCCTATTATCAATCCTTCTTCATCAGTGATCAACCATGCATTATTTTCTCCACTAGCCCCCGTCAAAACAAGATTTGAAACCGTATCCATTTCCATGTCTATACAGAAATTAAATGGTCCGCCAACTAGGCTACCACCAGAGATTTCAGTCCTTACCACTTCAATGCTATTTGATAAACTAAAGCATCCATCTATAATACTAAGTGGGCTATCGTTAATCAGTCCATTGATTCCATCTTCATAGGAAATACTATAAATAAAACATGAACCTGGATCTGTATTGTCAAAATTTACAAGTTGGATCGAATCTGTAACTGTGATGATGTTTTCATCTTCATCAGTTACAATCCACTGCGTATTAGTTCCAGAGTTTTCAGTAAGAACTAGATCAGTGATAAAATCATCATTGCCATCTATACAGAAACTGTATGGACCTCCTAGGATTGTTCCACCCTCTGGTTGAGTTCTATTTACAATTAAGTTATTTGAAAGAACAAAACTACCCTGAAGATCTGATAAGAAACTATCCAAGGCTATTCCAGTTGTATTGTCTTCAAATGCAAGGAAATAAATATAACATTGTCCTAATCCTGCAGCATCAAAGTCAACCATTTCTATATCATCTGGCAAACCAATGATGCTATCTGTATTAGTGGTAACAATCCATTGAAAATTTGTGCCCATTGTATCTGACACAGTAATTCCAGATACCATATCGGCCATACCATCAATACAGAAGTTGAAAGGGCCTCCTTCCAATATTCCTGCTGGTCCAGTTCTATTAACAGTCACACTATTTGATAAATCAAAACAACCTTCAAGGTCATCCAAATTGCTATCTAATTCTAGATTTTCTATATCATCTTCAAAACCAATAAACCAGATCAAACAAACTCCTACCCCAGCATCATCAAAATTTACATCTTCTATGTCACCTGGAAGTCCGATGATGTCAAGATTTGCATCAGTAACAATCCATGCGTAGTTGGTTGCCGAAGTATCAGAAACTACAATTCCTGAAACCATATCTGGCATTCCATCAATCATAAAATCAAAATCGTCCGATGTTAGGGTTCCTCCTTCTGGTTGTGCCCTATTTACAATTAAGTTATTAGAAAGAACAAAACTACCTTGAAGGTCTGATAAGAAACTATCCAAAGCAATTCCAGTCGTGTTGTCTTCAAATGCAAGGAAATATATGTAACATTCTCCTACTCCTGCAGCGTCAAAGTCTACCATTTCTATATCGTCTGGCAAACCGATGATACTATCTGTGTTAGTGGTAACAATCCACTGAAAATTTGTGCCCATTGTATCTGTGACAGTAATTCCTGAAACCATATCAGCCACACCATCAACGCAGAAATTGAAAGGGCCTCCTTCCAAGATTTCTGCTGGTCCTGTTCTATTAACAGTTATACTATTTGATAAATCAAAACAACCTTCAAGGTCATCCAAATTATTATCTAATTCTAGATTTTCTAAACCATCCTCAAAACCAATAAACCAGATCAAACAAACTCCTACTCCAGCATCATCAAAATTTACTTCTTCAATGTCACCTGGAAGTCCGATGATATCAAGATTTGCATCAGTAACAATCCATGCGTAGTTAGTTGCCGAAGTATCAGAAACTACAATTCCTGAAACCATATCTGGCATTCCATCAATCATAAAGTCAAAATCGTCCGATGTTAGAGTTCCACCTTCTGGTTGTGCTCTGTTTACGATTAAGTTATTGGAAAGTGCAAAACCACCCTGAAGATCTGATAAGAAATTACCCAAGGCAATTCCAGTCGTGTTGTCTTCAAATGAAAGTAGATATATATAACATTGTCCTGGTCCTGCAGCGTCAAAATCTACCATCTCTATATCGTCAGGCAAACCAATAATACTGTCTGTGTCAGTGGTAACAATCCATTGAAAATTTGTACCCATAGTATCTGTAACAGTAATTCCTGAAACCATGTCAGCAATACCATCAATACAGAAATCGAAAGGCCCACCTTCCAATATTCCTCCAGCTGATGCCATTCTATTGACTGTCACACTATTTGATGACAAGTCGAAACAACCTTCAAGGTCATTTAAATTATTTCCTAATTCTAGATTTTCTAAACCATCTGTAAAACCAATAAACCAAATCAAACAAATTCCTGCTCCTGCATTATCAAAGTTTACATCTTCAATATCATCAGGTAGTCCAATAATCTCAAGATTTATGTCTGTAACAATCCAAGCATAGTTTGCTGCTGCAGTATCAGAAACAACAATTCCTGATACCATATCTGGCATTCCATCAATCATAAATTCGAAGTCATCCGACGTAAGAGTTCCACCTTCTGCTGTAGATCTTGTTACCGAAATTGAGTTTGACAACCCAAAACATCCTTCTAGATCAGAAACATTATTTCCTGCTTCTAGACCATCAATACCATCTTCGTATGATAAGTTCCAGATGAAGCAAACTCCTGCTACCGCACCATTAAAATCTATGGTATCTGGTTCTGTTGTTAATTCTAAAATATCTCCATCCTCATCCGTTATTAGGAAAGTAGAGTTTG
>Ga0115031_1000123_pt1 | contig 54274 bp, 17 predicted proteins | sample Maine_Asex4_meta_FD_87301 | JGI IMG/M metagenome (GOLD analysis project Ga0115031, IMG submission 87301) | Marine algal microbial communities from Maine, USA - Maine_Asex4_metaG | ecosystem: Host-associated > Algae > Red algae > Unclassified | place: Maine, USA | collected 2015-01-05
AGGAATCGGTTTTGAAAAAGCCGCTAATATAGCTTATAGAACGCTGAGCGAATACCTGGTAGAATCCTCTGATTATGAAGACTACTGCAACTTATCATTACAAGCTGCTAAGGATTTATATGGCGAATGCTCACCAGAAGTAGTTAGTGCATCCTCAGCTTGGTTTGCAGTCGGATTAGGTGAGATCATAAGAGGTGCTGATATTAGCTTAAGCAAGTTCGAAAATTTAGAGTCTGACTGTCAGTTAAATTCTGAAGAATTGATAGCTGTAGAGCTCGCTTACGAGTCTTGTGGGGATTTGCTTACAGAAGGTACAGAACTTACATTCGCTTACTCTATCAATGGCGGCAGTCCTATCACTGAGTTGTACACTATACCACAAACTATAGGTCCAAATGAGACACTCATATATACATATACACAAACAGCCGACCTGAGTAACGTGGGATTATATGAGATAAGAACTTGGGTAGATTATCATCCCGATGCTTACCCTGTCAATGATACGCTTCACATAAAAGTAGAGAATAGAATTTATCAAAATGAAGATATAAGATTGGTGGATATAATACATCCTAACCAATCTACAGTATGCGGTTTAACATCAGTAAATCCTACTGTGCAACTTCAATTCTTGGGATGTGACTCACTACCAAGCGGATCTATCATTAACGTCAAAGCTACATTGGATAATTCAGTGCTAGTGTCAGAATTTACACTTTCCAACGACCTCAATTATGAAGAAACTATAGAATTGACTCTAAATGGTGAATTACTAATAGACGACTATGGAGTCCACCAAATAAGTGTCGAGATATCTTATCTGGATGATCCAAACTTAGCAAACAATATTATAGAAAGTAATATAGAATTTATTGAATCAAAGGAACAGCCATTTATTTATCCATTTGACGATGCGAGTGAGTTATCATCACTTCACATTAGATTAGGTCCTGCAGTGGATCAAGATACATTGATAGACAGATTCGATGATAATAACGAAAGCCAGGCTCTTATGTTTACTGGGAGTGATGTCGTAGATCTAAGTACCAACGAGCTTTACATTGAGCTGGTAGAAAGTGAAGAAGAAATCTGGTCAAAAAATGTATCTCATGAAACCCGCACTTGTATGTGCATAAATGCCACAGAATGGGATGAGGCTTCCTTATCATTCGACCTATATATCCATCAGGTAGTAGGCCTCTGGAACTCACTCGGCATCAAAGACCCGTGGGCAGCTAATATGAGAGTCCTTATTAATGGCACGCCAATCACGGAGACTTACTCATATAATACTCAAAAACAGTTCGATAATCATATTGTTGATTTATCAGATTATGTAGGCACATCTTTCGAAGTTTGTTTCCAGTCTAAGTCGCTCATTGGAAGAAACCTATATGGGCTTATCCTTAGTGGTGATGATGCTCTTGGAGATCAGGTTATAATTGACAATATTAATGTTAGCGATGAGCCAATAACATCCAGTAATTATGAAGAAATTGACTACACAGGTATTTCTTATTATCCTAATCCGACTCATGACGAAATTAGTGTGTCACTATCGAGTAATTACAATGAAGATATTTATTTCGAAGTGATCAACACATTAGGAGAAGTCATTAAACGATACAAATACAATGTCACAACAGGCGACAATACAGTATCAATACCATTAGGTGAAATTAATCAGGGAATATACATTCTAACAACTCGAGCCCTTAAGAATAAGATGCATACAGCGACTAAGGTAGTTGTAAACTAACATACAATTATCAGCTGCTGAATTCAAGTTGCAAATGCAACTTGATTATTTTATTGACTCATTTTCTAATTTGGATTTATTTATTCAAAAGTGTTTTCTTTTTAACGGAAGGCTCTACCACTTTTTTTAACAATTCATCTTTTGATATTTAGAGATATAAGGATGCATCCGAAAATATCATCTTTAGCTTGTGGTCCTAATTCCTTCCTCCGCTTTAAATGACTGACTTCCATCCCGCAAAATTTCTTAGATAAATAATAAAATATAGTCTTTTTGATACCTAACTCTTGGCTGATGCCGTAAACTTTACGACCAGCTTCGTTTTAATTGATCTCCTTTAATATTTGGCTCTATGTGAATCTTGTAGTTTTCATACAACCTAAATTTATTGTTTTTTCTATTTTTAAGTTGTGCCATATTTGGGGAAATCTCAAATTTGAATTTTGATTTTTTCATTACAGCTTAATCTATCTTTATGTCTACTATACTGAGTAAGTCCATGGAAAAGATGCCTCACTGAACAGAAATTGCAGTAAGCTATATTATGATCTTTTTACTGATTTATTTTCACAAAACGTTTGGCCACATTATTTAACTGGAAAAAATATAATCCCGCTTCTAATTCGTTTAAGTCAATCATTAAAGCTTGGGAATTAGATTTTCCTTTTATAATCACTTGACCGATTTGATTGTAGATGGTCCATGTTATCTCCCTTTCGGCAAATGTAGTTTCTATACGAAGAAAATCTTTACTAGGATTGGGCATGAGTTGAAATCTTTGAATTTCTAAATCTTCAGTGCTTGATCCCATCGGAATTTCTGATACAAAGGTATTGAAAACCGTATTGGTCACAATCGCCGGATTAGAATCAAAGTAGATGTGTGCGGTGTTTTCTATTACTGTAAACTCATTTAGGTCTTCTAAAGTCTCAATGGAGAATTGAACATAGCCGTGACTCTCTGGTTCATTGGCGATGGAATCTATTAAGTTGATATCTTCGAAAGTAAAGGAAACCACATTTCTGTCCAACTTAATTTCAGTCACCGGATGAGATGCGTGAATGTATTCCAAGGTTGAAAAGTCAAGAAACTCACTGAGCGTATCGACAATCAAAATATCCTCTGCTGGAAAGTTTCCAGTGTTCTGAAATCGTATTTTATATTCTAAAGTATTGTCTTCGAAGAGGGTGTAGTTTTCTTCCTGAACACCAGCGGGAAAAACCTGCTTGTCGTTGGGGTCGTAGGCGCAGAGGAATACAACATCATAATCCTTCTGCTCCTCTATCGCGTTGCCATCAGCATTTTTATAACTAACCTTTCCCGTGAATTGAACTACATCTCCTGGGGTTAATCCCATGACAGATGGCGCGGTATAAGCAAGTGTAAAATATCTTGTTTCACCCGGAAGCATATCTTCCAGGGTAAATTCTATAAAACCATCGTTATCGGGGTCGGGAAAGTTGGAGGTCAATGTTCCAATTCCGCGGAATTCCAAATCTATATCCTGAGTGACTGTTCCAGTATTTCTGACAATTGCTGTCAGATCATATGCTCGATCACAGAGGAATAAATCATAGGCCAAACTGATATCCACATCGTAGACTTCTGCGGTCGGAACGATTCCGATTTCAATCTTATTCTGATTATCAACAGTAAGGTTATAAACATTGGTCGGCCCGGTTGTTTTCCAATTTTCTTCCGGAAGGTATTCTATCTGGCCGCTTGCATTTACATCAAAGAAATTGAAGACACCATTATTATGATTGGGAAGTACCTCATAAAAATCGTTTACTTTTAACTTCCCAATTGACAAACCTATCTCATCGACATCTCGAAGGTTGTCTTCATTCATGTCGTGAAAAACTAAAACCTGATTATTGCTACAAGATTCTAGAATATCATTGATAGAATTACATCCGGGAGAATTGTTTTCAATGATGACGGATGCAAAAGGTTGTTGCCAAACATGGAGGAAAATTGGAGTGGTATCTGTCGATAATTTATTGCAAATTGGAAGTATCGAACAGGTAGAAAGTAGTGGATTGTTTACAACATGTAAAAAGTGAATTACTCCATCAATGTTAGCTATTGGAAATAAAGTTTCAAGGGAGTCATTATTCCTGATAAATAATTCCGTCGCTTCAAAATCCACACCCAATGAATCTTGTGCAGGTTCCCCATTGATTGGGTTTAATCCAAATGTTTTTAAATTTCCAAGCGCGTTTATATTTTTTAAATGTGGTAAACCGATCAAACTTAGGCTTGCATCAATCTCATCTAAAGATTCTAGTCCATCTAAATTATGTACATTACAACTATAAATTTCTAAATTATTGACTTTCTTTAAATTAGTCAGGGCTTTAAAATTTTGAAGTTGTGGTAAACTAGTAAATCGGAATATGTCAGTAATGGTTTTGAGAGATTCTAATCCTTTAAATGATTTAAGAGACGGACAATCAGAAATACTAATTTCATCCATAGCTTTCAAGTCCTCAAGACCGGTGCAATCTTCTATAAATTCCAATCCTTGTATCCTTAAGGTTTGATCAAAGATGGAATCAGTAGAAAAATTAAGTCCTTCATAAGAAGTCAAACCTAGGTTTTGTAAATATGCCTGTCTTCCTATTTCAACATTTTCTAAAGCGGATAAGTCAGTGAGTTCTGATAGTCCATAAAGATCTAAGTCTCTGATTGTTTTAAGGGAAGTAAAAATTGGTATAGTTTTCATGAAATCACCTCCACGAAAAATAAGTCTTACGATCGACTCCACTTGGTCCAAATTTGAAAAAGGACCTTGCATATTTTTACCTCCAATTAACACGGATTCCATCTTAGGATTAAAGTTGATCCCTGCAATGCTCATTAAGGAATCGGATCCTAGGATACTAAACTCACGATCAACGTAGATGTCATATTCCGTGCCTAACGATTCAATATTCGAACTTGATAGGCTTAATTTTTTGACGGTGTCAACCTGACTTAAAATTTCATAAGCAGCGCCTGGCAGTTCGTAGGCATTTTGAGATTGTACAGTGATCATATTTTTACTCAAGCTGATGCTTCCTAGACTTGAGATTTTGCGGCTAGAAAACATAAATAAGGTACTGTCTATTTTGAATTTTACTTCATCATGAATATGACCAATATTGCAACTGTGCAGATTAAACTCTTGCACCCTCTGAAGATTTCGAAAAGCGTATAAGTCTGTAAGATTTGAAGGGTAATTACCAGAGAATTTCAAGGCACCGCCGATAGACTCAATTATTGATAGTGGTTCCATCGATTGAATCAGGGTAGTGTCATATAGTATAAACTGCAGATCATGTTTGAAATCTTTACAGTTCGGAAATTCTATGGCAAATTGATCTATCTCCTCTTGGGTTTCGAGGGTTAGATTGTAGTCTGGGCACTGCGCTTGCAATGTGTTGAAAAGAAAAAAGAAAACTGCAATCGGGATGAGAGGTTTCAAAATTTTATTCAACATCATGAATTTTTAAAAGCTTGGAAAATTGTTTGCCTGTTCTACAACTCTACACACAAGATAACTATTCTATTTTTACAAATCGTTTCGTGATATTATTTAATTGAAAGAAATATAGACCAGCATTTAAATTACCTAAGTTTAATTCCTAAGCTTGAGTGTCAATTTCTCCTTGGTTGACCACTTGTCCTAATTGGTTATAGATTATCTAAGTTTGGCCCCTTTCGGCAAATGCAGTCTCAATGTGGATGAAATCCTTACTAGGATTTGGCATCAACTTAAAGTTTGATTTTTCAAGATCGTTTGTACTTGACCCCATCGGTATCTCCGAAACAAATGTATTAAACACCGCATTAGTCACAATCGCAGGATTGGTATCGAAATAGATGTGGGCAGTATTTTCAATCTCCGTAAATTCCTTAAGATCTTCAAACGTCTTAATCGAGAATTGCACGAAGCCACGACTCTCTGGTTCATTAGCAATGAAGTCGGAGAGAAATATATTTTCAAATCTAAACCCCACGACATTTCTATCCAGCTTTATTTCTGAAACTGGATGTGAGGCGTGAATAAATTTCAAGGTGGAAAGGTCTAAAAACTCATTGAGCGTATCTACAATTACAATGTCTTCCGCTGGAAAATTTCCAGTGTTCTGAAACCTGATTTTATACTCTAAAGTCTTGTCTTCAAAGAGGGTATAGTTTTCCTCTTGCACACCGGCTGGAAAAACCTGCTTGTCCCTCGGGTCGTAAGCACAGAGGAAAATGAGCTTGTAGTCTTTTTGCTTCTCTTGAATATTCCCATTTTCATCATCGAAACTCACTTTTGCAGAGAGCGTGATTACATCACCAGGCATTACTTCTGTGACATCGGGGGCGGTGTTCAAAAGAAAGGTTTTTCGGATTTCACCTGGTTTTAAATTGACAAGTTCATATTCTACAAAACCATCGGCGTTAACCATTTGGATTGTGGAATTTAAAACACCACTTCCTTTAACTGCCAGATCGACATTTTTATAGGTGGTCCCGGAATTTTCAACAATGGCAGTTAAAACATATGTCTGGTCGCAGATGATTGCATCAAAGGCAAAGCTCACATCCACGTCATGAATTTCTTCGGTAGGAGCTATTCCAATTTCAAAGTGGTTAAAGATATCCGAACTTAAATTGTAAACTGCGGTTGGTCCTGCGATTTCCCAATGGTCTTCTGGTATATATTCTATGAAAGCATTTTCTCCTGCATCAAAAAAAATGAATTTCCCGTTACTATTGTTAGAAAGAATTTCATAGTTATCGTTGATGTTTAATTTGCCAATAGGCAGACCTTTCTCATCTTCATCTAATAGGTTGTTTAAATTTAAATCGTGGAAAACGAGCACTTGATTACTGCGACAAGCATCAAGAACTTCCTCCCTAGAATTACATCCAGGAGCATTGTTGAAGATGTTTACTTCAGTCATTGGATTTGAGAGTACCTGACAAATAGGTGCAATGGAGCAGACAGACAGCATTTCATTATCTTCGATGGTCAATGAATTGATAATGGCATTAATATTAGATAAGGGAAACAAAGTAAAAAGGGAGTCGTTGCCAGCAATGGTAAGTGTACGTATTAAGGGTACGACATTTGGTGGATTTAAACCAAAGGAGTTTAAGTTTTGAAATACATCAATATTTTTTAAATGTTTATTGTCTTCAATAATAAGTCTCAAATTAATTTCCTCCAATGCACTTAGACCTTCTAAATTATTTACACCAGTATTTCTTATTTGTAGTGTGTTTATTTTTGTTAGTTGGGTCAGTTAATTTATATTCTTAAGAGAAGGAAGGTCACTTAACTCTATTATGTTATCAACTTCTTTTAAGAATTCTAAACCTATAAGTGAATTTAAGGAAGAACAATCTCTGACCAATATAATTCCTGCTTTTTCGATGGCTGGAATACCTGAAAAATTTTCAAGATTGGGTAACCTTATAAAGGCTAATAAGAAGTCTGAATCTGAATTTAAATCTAGATTTAAACCATCTAAAGAATTTATGTTTAGATCTGCTAGGTCTAATTGTCTTGCTACTTCTATGTTTGAAATTCTAGATAAATCCGATAGGTCTGCTATGTTATTTAATTCAAGATAGTTTACTTTTCTTAATAAAGGGATGGGTGGTAAGTCCGTTATAAAATCATTACCACTAAATCGAAAGGTTTCACTTTCCGTTATATTTTCAAAATTATCAATGGGTCCCTTTATATTTTCGCAATTAAATACGTTTACCATTTTCATTTGATCGTTAAAGCTTATTCCTTCAATGCTTTCTAAATTTGAGCAGCTAGAAACTCTAAATTCTGAAGTCACTTTAATTTGAAAATTTTGATCTAAAGTTCTTAGGGTCGATTGACCTATATCTAGTTTCTCTGTTGTCTCAACTTCTTTTAAAATATCAAATGACGATTCATTAAGCTGGGTGCCTTGAAAGAATCGAACGGAACTCATATTTGTACTTAATCTTATACCACCTAAGTCTGTTAATTTTTTGCAATCGAAAAGATCGATATTGGAGTCAATTTGGAAATTGACCTCTTCATTTATTAGTTCTAAATCTGTAAATTTTAGATTAAATATTTTGACTGATTCTAAATTCCTGAAGCTGTTTAAATCCTATAAATCTTCTTGGACATCTCCTTATAAAATTAGAGCTCCATCTATAGTTATACGGGTGGTGAGCCCTTCCAAATTTTGAAATGCACTTGAAGTTGAGGGCCTTATTTTTACCTCATGATTCAGCTCAGTACAATTCGGAAAGTCTATCAGAAATTGGTCAAGCTCTTGTTGTTTTGTTAAAACAAGATCAAAGTAAGGGCATTGCGCCTAAATGGAATGAATTTGGACGATACAAAATAAAAGGGACAGTATAGATCTTAAAAAATGGTTCGGCAAGCTGAAAGTTTATTGATCCTAACATACAAAAAGTGTTCATAGGATTTAAATTTACTACTTCATATGATAGATCTTTCATTTGCTGACAAGCTGTAACTTATCAGTAATTACCTTAGTCACCTCTGGCAAGTACCTATACTTATTGAAATATTTTGTTTGAATGACAACACACTAAAAATTAAATAGAGGCTTTTAGGAACTTCGATTTTTAGTTATTGTCTTCTTTTACATTTCAAGTAAATTAATTATTAATCTTGCTCAAAAAAATCTTCTAATTTGTTTGAGAGAGATTCTGTAATAAACTGTAACTTGTCATAGAATTTAGCCCATCAATATATTTAGCCTTGGAAACTTACCCTATTCTCGAAACTTTTGATCCTGTTACTCAATTTGATCTGATTTTTAATGCGATACCTGATCTCGTTTTCTGGAAGGATAGACGCCTGAATATTTTGGGTGGAAATAAAGCCTTCAGTGACTTCGTTGGAAAGGATTTTATAGGGAAGAAAATACCAGAATTTATCAACCCGACGGATTCAATCATTTTAGAGCAGAGCGACATGCGGGTCATGGGCACAAGTGAAACCCTTGAACATATTATTAACATTGAAGATCCTAAAAAGGAGATGAGATGGTTCAGTGTCAAGAAATCTCCATTATTGTGTACCCTGCGTGGTTGCATAGGAGTCTTAGTCATTATGTCTGATATTACTGAGCAAAAAAAATCTGAGGAGGCACAAGAAATATTGCTAAATGAAGTAAAAAAGACAAATGAAGAACTCCGTTATGTAAAGGCGCAATTATTGAATGCTCAAGAAAATGAACGAAAGAAAATATCTGCGGAATTACATGATGACCTTGGGCAACATTTCACCTTGCTAAAATATGCCTTGCATAAGGAAAAGGTCAATGAAGAAACTAGTATTTTGCTTGACGAGGGCATAGAGCGCATACGACTGTTGTCAAGAAATATCAGTCCCAAATATCTACAGAATAATAATCTTTCAACACTGACAGAGACCCTCATCAGACGTCTTAATAATGTATTGTCTGGGATAGTTTTTGAATTTATTTTTCCTGAGAATATTTCAATTTTAGATGATCAGGTAAAATTACATTTCTTTAGGATAATTCAAGAATGCTGCAACAATGTTATAAAACATTCCAATGGTACGAGTTGCAAGATTCTTATCGAAAATCAAGAGGGCCTTTGTCTTCGCATAAAAGATAACGGAGACCCTTACAGCTTTGAAGAAGAATCTAAGAAGGATGGTTCGTTTGGATTATTGACCATCATGGAGCGTGTAAAAGGCTTGGAAGGAACCATCACCTACTTAGCCAAAGGTCCATCGGACTACAATACCTTGGAAATCAAGTTGGCTAAATAAATACTGCTAATATGTTTAGTAGAAATCTTTTGATAGTATTGATAATTTTAATTGCTTTTTGTGCATATTCTGTGTTCAAAATCTTTTTGGATATCAAGCGCAAGAAAGAATGTCCAGATGAAAAAGATTTGAGAAATACAGTTTTGGGATTGTCCGCAAGGAGAGGTGCTGACCCAGAAGGAATAATTTCTCATCTAGGAATTTGTCAAAAGTGTAGAGACAAGGTATCAGAATTTAATAGTGCCTCATAACAAGAAATAGGTTTTAAGTCTTCGCTTCAGAATTGAATTTATCGTCGACATATTTTTGATATCTAAAAAGTTTAAAAATCATTCCCCCGATGATTAAATAACTCGCCTTATGAATGTCTTGGAAATAACTAATCAAGCCGATTCCCACCACCACACTTATAAGTAAAAGAAATAGCGCTAGAGATTTTTTTATAGAAGGATTCAACCATTTTTGCGGAAGCAGTAAAAGTAAATACAAGGGATTTAACCATAGAAGATTCCAGTTATTTTTGGTTGCATCATGATCTGTTCCAAACCACATAAATAGCAAGATCAATCCTCCAATGCCTAATAGAAAAAACCAAATCTTATCATACACTTGAATCCAAGTTTTATTCTCTGCTTTGGTCAGAAAGTAAATAAGTAGACCTAGCTCAAAAGCAAAAAAGATAGAGAATACTAACCAGGGGGTCAGATAATTATTTTTATTAGTGTTCTGTTCCTTAATGAAATCGATCATCAATTTTTCATCCTTGACAAGTGGCTTGCCATCGATGAAAGTTTTGGCGTAATAATCGTGAACATAAATTGGTAAGAAAAATTGTTCACTTTGACTTGCCTTTCGGTCGGCGATGGACCCGATGATTAAATCAATTCCAAAATCTGTCCAAGGCATTTTAGTCAAATGTTCATCCAACATTTGCCGAAAGGTTATTTCTTTGACCTCAGAAGGATATTGCAGGCCACTAAAAATGATCTCGAATTTATCCTTTACAATCGTGCTGCAATTATAGAAAAAGAAGTCATATAAATACTCCCGATTTTCTGGTTTATAATTTTCTAATAAGAAATTATATACTGCCTCTTTTTGTACTTGGTCAAGATTTAATATTTGTTGGTAAACCGTTCTTTTCTGTGCTGTATATTGTCTTACAAACCGATCCATATCTTGTGCCCCCATGCTGTACATCAATTTCCCTCGAAGAAACTTTGTCATGAAATTTGGGTCGTTGAAATCAAACAAACCGTAGTGAAAGGCATAGTCGATTCCCTGAGCAACATCCTTCACACGAATAGCCGTGTGACCAAAGGTAGAGTAGGCTTCATCTCCTGGGCTACAAGTAAGTAGGCTTATTTCAGAATTTGCTGATAGGGTTTTTTGGGCGTCAAGCGCAAATGAAAATAACAGACAAAAAGAAAAGAATATTGATCTACAATAAATCATATATTAAATGTAAGAATTCTATTTAACATAAGATCACCCTGCTGGGGTCATGAATGATATCTAACATAAGAAGACCCGCTAGGGAAATGAATGATGCGATTGGTCAAATAAGATTAGCTTATTGATAACGATATAATCTATATGCATTGATATTATAAATTGCAAAATATTATTAAAATGGGCGACCCCTCTGAGGTCGTAATATTGTCTTGTTGAAAATGGCTAACATAAGAGGACCCCGCTGGTGTCATGATGGTTAGCTTGGTTCATTTGAATATCTGACCGTAGGGTGGTCATTGCACGTTAGCGACCACAGAGCGGTCATCGAAGGTTAGCCCTTGTGAGGCATTTTAAATTCCGACCACAGCGTGGTCGCCCCATTATTCGTCAATCCAATTTCTGTTTGGTCTTATATTCACATTCTTTTTTACAGCTACCGTAGAGGTTTAGGTTGTGATGAGTAATTTTAAATTCAAGCAATTCACCCATCATTGTTTTTATTTGTTGAATTCGTGGATCGCAAAATTCAAGGACCTTACCGCAGTCCACGCAGATGAGGTGATCGTGCTGTTTGTAACCATAAGACTTTTCATACTTTGTAATGTTGGCTCCAAATTGAATTTTATCAACCAAGTCGCAATTTACTAAAACTTCTAAGGTGTTATAAACCGTTGCTCTGGATACCCGATAATTTTGATTCTTCATATGGATATACAAAGCCTCCGCATCGAAGTGATCATTTTGCTTGTAGATTTCTTCAAGAATGGCAAATCGTTCTGGGGTCTTTCTATATTTATTCTTCTCAAGAAAGACCGTGAAAATTGTTTTCACCTCATCCAGAAGCTTAGAGGACGTATCTACTTTCTCTTGAGACATAATTTATTTTTCTATTCTTTTAACACTTTGAACGCCATCAAGTTTCTCAATGGCATGTACTGCCTTATTTAATTGATTCTTATTCGTCACAAAAGTGCTTATTTTTCCTTCAAAGTAACCTTCTTTTCCTTCGATTGAAAACGAACGGATATTTAATCCCAATTCTGTAGAAATTTCATTGGTAATCAATTGAATAACACCGACACCAGAATCTATTCCTGTAATCAAAAGATCCACAGCAAAATTATATGACATGTTATTCTGCCATTCTGCCTTCAAAACGCGGTATCCAAAATTTGCCATCAAGTGGGTGGCATTTTTACAGACCGTTCGATGAATTTTCATGCCAGTGTTAGAAGTAAGGTAGGCAAAAATATCATCGCCCTGTACAGGCTTACAACACTTGGCTAGCTCATAAGCCATGTCGTCTGCAGATTCTTCATTGATCAGAATACCACCTTCCTTTACCTTCGGTTGTCTCTGTGGCTTTTCTACTTTTGGAACTTCAGGAACGGCATTAAGTTCTTCCTCCGTCGGTGCAAGAACTAATTTTCCTTTTTCAACATTGAATACTTTAAGATCACTAATCTTTAAGTTTTCTTGAGAGAAAGCAAAGTATAGATCCGGTCTGTTGCTGAATCCAAAATGCTTCACTAATAAATCAATACTCTCATCAAAATCAACCTTCAGATTTTTCAGTTTTCGCTGCAATGATTCTTTACCAATCTGCCCGAGCTTTCTCTTTTCTTCTTTCATCGCCGAGCGGATTTTCGCTCTGGCTTTTCCAGTCACAACCATCTTTAACCAATCTTCTTTTGGCTTTTGATTTTTATTGGTTGTTACTTGTAATTGGTCTCCATTATTGAGTTTGTAACCCATGGGTACCAATTTATTATTAACCTTTATGGCTGTTGCTCGATAACCAACATCTGAATGAATGTCGAAAGCAAAATCTAGTGCTGTTGCTCCTTTCGGAAGAATACGCATATCTCCTTTTGGAGTGTAGACGTAAATCTCTTCATTGAAAAGATTGGTTTTAAAATCATTTAAAAACTCTAGCGCATCGGATGTGTTGTCTTCAAGGATGTCGCGTATCGAGTCCAACCATCGATCGAAAATATTGGCATTTCCATTGCCCTTCGCATTGACTTCTTTGTATTTCCAGTGGGCTGCAAATCCTCTTTCTGCAATGTCATCCATCCGTTCTGTCCGGATTTGAACCTCAACATATCTACCCCCCAGTCCTATGACAGTAGTATGTAGTGATTCATAGCCGTTTCCTTTTGGAGTGGTTACCCAGTCTTTTAATCTTTCGGGGATCGGTTTATAAAAATCAGTGATAATACTATAAACATTCCAGCAGGATGTTTTTTCTTTTTCAACGGGCACATCCAAAATAATTCGGACGGCAAATAGGTCATAGATTTCTTCAAAACTGACCCCTTTCTTTTTTATCTTATTGTAGATAGAATAAATGGCCTTTGGCCGCCCAATGACTCTATATTTAATCCCAAGTTCATCCAGTTGCTGATGCAGAGGTTTAATAAATTCCGAAATATATTTCTGTCTTTCATCTTCTGAACCTGCGAGCTTCTCAGCAATTTCATTATAGCTATCAGGCTCATTGATCTTCATTATAATGTCCTGAAATTCAGTTTTTACACCGTAAAGACCCAGTCGATGTGCCAAGGGAGCATATATGTAAGAAGTTTCAGCGGCAATTTTTAGCTGTTTATGCCGGGGCATAAAACTGATGGTCCTCAGATTATGGATTCTATCGGCCATTTTTATCAATACCACACGGACATCTTGGGTCAGGGTAGAGATTACCTTTTTGAAATTTTCTGCTTGAGGACTTTCTACATTGTAGAGACCATCCAACTTTGTAAGGCCATTGACAATGAGGGCGATTTTGGGTGTAAAATATTTTTCAATGTCCTCTAATCCAAAATCAGTGTCTTCAACGACATCATGTAATAAGGCTGAAATAACAGCCGTAGGGCCCAATCCTATTTCCTCAAAGCATATTCTAGCCACCTCAATAGGGTGGAGGATGTATGGTTCGCCAGATTTCCTTCGCTGGGTCCAGTGTCCCTTTAAGGCAATATCATAGGCTTTTTGCAGATAAGCTTCATCATCGCCTTTTAATCTAGGGCGCACAATCTCATGCAAATTGTCAAAAGCTTTTTTGACAACCACTAATTCTTGTTCGTCTATCGGTTTCCTAGCCATACATAAATGAAATATTCACCAAAAATACGGACATTTAATGAAGGATACTATACATTTTGTAAGGATCATTTGCCTCAAGGGCAAATAGATTTCAATTATAAAAAGGACTTGTAGGATCGCAAAAAGAGATTATATTTGCAGCTCTTTGAAAGTTTGGGCGGGTATGATGGAATTGGTAGACATGCTAGACTTAGGATCTAGTGCTTAACGGCGTGGGGGTTCGACTCCCTCTACCCGCACATTTTTCAAACACATCTTCTACCTCACAATTATGAATATAGATTTTAATAAGAATGACTCCCAAGTCGGGACTCTAACTGTCAATATCGCTAAGTCCGATTACATCGATCAATTTGATGAAGAAATCAGAAAACAGCGAAAAAATGCCCATCTCAAAGGATTCAGAAAAGGTAAAACACCCGTGGGTTATGTCAAAAAGCTCTACGGAGATCAAGTTTTGGCCAATCTAGTGAATGATAAGGCAGTTTCCTCCATCTACGACTACCTGAAAGAAAATAAAATAGATACCATCTTAGATCCGATCTTGGCTGAAAATCAGGACATTCAGGAGATGAGCTATAAAAATCTTAAGGATTTCACCTTCACTTTCGAGGTTGCACTCAGTCCTGAATTCGAAATTGGTGGCATTACAGCATCGGATGAATTTACCCGATACAACGTGCTTCCATCCGATAAAGAGTTAAAAGACAACCTTGAGCGAGTTGCGGAACAGCTTGGGGAAAACATTACCATTAAAGAAGATATACAAGAAAAAGATATTATCACCTTGATGGCAGATGTAATGCTTACAGATGAGGAAGGCCTTACAGAGCCCATTGAGGCTGAGATCAAAGTTTTAATTTCAGATACAACAGCGGCTTTTCAAGAGATGGCCCTTAAGTCCAAGTTGAACGATGAGATGACAGTAAAGATGTCTGATCTTGAAGCTAAGGATGAAGCATTTGTACGAAAGTACTATCTAAAACTTGAGGCAGACGATCTGAGGTCTTTTGACGATGAAATAAAAGCAAGCATCACTAATGTGGAACGCATGCAACCAATGGAAGTCGGAGAAGCTCTATATAAAAAGATGTTTCCTCAGGATGACTTGAAAACTGAAGAGGAGGTTTTAACTCGATTGAGAGAGCAAGCGACCGAAGAGCATCTAAGTATGAGCAGTAATGTTTTATATCGCTCAGTCATGGAGCAAATGATGGAAAATACGCAGATCGAGATGCCAGATGATTTTTTAATGCAATGGGCTAAGAGAGCACAGGTACTTAAAGAAGGAGCGGATGAAGCAAAGTTTTTGGATTATCTCAAAAATGATATCAAATGGAATCTGATCAAGGGTAAATTGATCAAAAAGTATGAAATCAAAGTCGATGAAGAAGAAATATATGACCGAGCCAAGGAACAAGTAAAGGGGTACTTTGGTTATAAAGTAACGAACGATGATCCATACATCGATATGATTGCAAAAAATCTAATGGATGATAAAGAACAACGTACGAAACTATGGGACGAAACCGTAACCTTGAAAATGTATAAGGCGGTTGAAGCAGACCTTAATATTGTGATAGAAGAAAAGACGGTGGAGGATTTCTACAAAATTGTAGAAGAAATTAACAAAAAACAAAAAGACTAAAAGATGTTTCCAAAAAATGAATTTAAAAAGTATGCTACTAAGCATCTCGGCATGAGTACCATGCATTTAGAAAATTACATGGGACAATCTGGAGTAAGTGCACCGAATATCAATGGATTTACTCCACAGGTGATAGAGGAAAGACAAATGAATGTAGTGGGGATGGATGTATTTTCTCGATTAATGATGGACAGAATTATCTTTCTAGGAGTACCTATCAATGATTATGTTGCCAATGTAATACAAGCTCAATTATTGTTTCTAGAGTCTACAGACCCTAAAAGAGACATCCAAATGTTTATTAATAGTCCAGGAGGCTCGGTTATGGCCGGTCTAGGGATTTATGATACCATGCAGTATGTAGCTCCAGATGTAGGAACTATCTGTACGGGTCTGGCAGCTTCTATGGGTGCTGTATTACTATGTGCTGGTGTCAAAGGGAAAAGAACTTGTTTACAGCATGGAAGAGTAATGATACATCAACCATCTGGAGGAATGCAAGGACAATTTACGGATATGGAGATTTCATATAAATTGATTAAAAGCTTACGTCAAGAGCTTTATGAGATCCTTGCAGCACACACTGGACAGAAATTTGAGACGGTAGAGCAAGATAGTGAGAGAGATAAGTGGATGACCGCGAAAGAAGCGAAAGATTACGGCCTTGTTGATGAGGTCTTAGATAGAGACAATCCAAGAAAAAAGGACTAATTTTAATCAAAATCTGATACTTTGAAGTCAAGAAATCAAGAACACTGCTCTTTTTGTGGAAAAAACAAAAAGGAAACGGTCATCCTAATTGCGGGAATTGAAGCACACATATGTGAAGCCTGTGTCACACAGGCCAATGATATTCTTACCGAGGAAATGATCAATAGAGATAGTTCTCGAACTGACTTCAAAGTACCGGAAAATTTAACCCCTGTTGGGATTAAAGAATATTTAGATCAATACATCATCGGTCAAGATGAGGCGAAAAAGTATTTGTCTGTTGCGGTCTACAACCACTACAAGCGGTTAAATCATTCCGATAACATGGATATTGATATTCAAAAATCTAATATCTTATTCGTCGGAAGGACAGGAACGGGTAAAACTTTAATGGCTAAATCCATTTCGAAATTTCTAGAAGTGCCTTTTACCATCGTTGATGCCACCATATTTACGGAGGCTGGATATGTGGGAGAAGATGTTGAATCAATGCTAAGCAGACTGCTTCAAGCCTGCGATTATGACGTTGATGCTGCTCAGAAAGGTATTGTATATATTGATGAAATAGATAAAATTGCCCGTAAGAACGACAATCCATCCATAACGAGAGATGTTTCTGGTGAAGGCGTACAACAGGCCTTGTTGAAAATGTTGGAAGGCGCAGATGTTAATGTCCCACCTCAAGGTGGTCGGAAACATCCAGAGCAAAAAATGATCAAGATAAATACAAGCAATATCCTATTTATCTGTGGAGGAGCTTTCGATGGTGTGGAGAAATTGATTGCAAGACGCCTGAATACTCAGGTGATCGGCTTTGACAAGAGAGATACGGACAAGATTGATCAGGAGAACTTATTGCAGTACATTAATCACCAAGATCTTAAAAAATTCGGTCTTATACCAGAGCTTATTGGGAGATTGCCGGTACTTACCTATTTAGATCCATTGGACAAGGATGCCTTACTTAGAATTCTTACAGAGCCTAAGAACGCCATCATAAAACAATACAAGCTTTTGTTTGAGATGGAGTCAAAGGAACTAAAGTTTACTGAAGATGCGCTTGAAACGGTGGCTGAAAAGGCCATAGAATTTGGCTTGGGTGCACGTGGTCTTCGCTCGATCTGTGAGGCTATTTTAACAGATGCTATGTATCAAATTCCTTCAGACCCTGAGATGAAGGTCTTAGAAATTGATTCCGCCTATGTCATGGATAAATTAGAAAAATCCAAGCTTCAGAAGCTAAGAGTGGCATAATCAGCCCTTAAAATTCCCGTTTATTACATTCAATCTTGCTTTCGCAGTCGTCAAGTCTAGCGGGTATAGCTTATATGTCCGTAAAAACCTACTCCTTTAAGTCAGCGAAATAGCATAATTGCTCACTAATCCTCAGATTTAGAAGTCCACCGTAAATTTCTTATCAAAAATCCATCTATGAAGACTTTTGCCCTAGAAAGCAGTCATTATCAGATGAAAACAAATTAAAAATATTTGTAATATGATTATATATTACGAATATTCATTATATATTTGTCGCTGATACAAGATGACATTTGACCAAAAACCGAGCGTTACAATGTCCCGCCCCCAAGCTACAGTAAACTGATTGACACGCCATGCGCATGCAATCTGGAATTTACACTTTAATTTTTAGGTCAAATGAGAGAATACTGTGGCAAGGTCATGCCTACTTTTATGAGTAGCTTGATACTTCTTATTTTATGTTTCCTTCTACCTTCGATAGGGCATACCCAATGCACTTCTGGACATTTAGAAGGTCAAGTTTTTCTGGATGAGGACATTAACGGTTCCTTTGATAATTCGGAGAACGGCGTTTCTGGTATATTGGTAAGTCTTTATGATAATGAAGACAATCTTATCAATACAACATTTACTAATTCTACGGGATCGTATGCATTTACGGGCTTAACGAACAATGACTCTTATAGAGTTGAGGTGAGTTATTTGCAAACTTATGCATCAAGTCATATTGGTACTGATCATAAATCTGATACGAGATATGCTCAAGTACCTAATTGTGATTTGCGATTTGGATTAACGGATGCTGACATCGGTTGTTCTGAAAACCCGCAAATACTTGTTACCTGCTTCGTAAGAGGTAATGGTAATGAATTTGGTAATAACGCTACCATCGTTGGTTTAGATTATCAATTTAATCCTAGTACGCCAGTAAGCTACTATGCGACAAAGGCAGAAACAGGAAGCATCTGGGGGTTAGCCTATGATGACGATAACTATTCCGTTTATTCATCAGCCTTCATTAAGCAGTACGCTTCTTTAACACAACATGGATCTGATGCGATATTTAAGACTGACCTAGCGACCAGTACCACCAACTTATTTGTGAAGTTGTCGGATCTTGGAATAAACACTGGCATCCTTCCTACATACAATGAGCAGACTTGCGACTATGCTAAGCAGGTAGGTATGTATGGGATAGGAAATATTGTTATTTCTAATGATGGAAGCTCTCTCTTTGCCATAAACATATATGAAAATACACTGGTTAAAATACCATTGAATAATCCAAGCGCTGCTAATGTGCAGGAATTTAATATTCCGGACCCCAACTGTACGGGAGGGGAAGCTCGTAGTTTTGCACTTGAAAGTCACAATGGTAAATATTACATAGGTGTGACTTGTGATGGATCCATTGCTCTTGATGCGAGTCAATCAACGGCTTATGTTTACGAATTTAATGAAGGAACACAGAGCTTTGTAGAAATATTTCAGACCGATGCGGTAAGAGGATATTGGAATAATAATGATCTTTCTAAATTTCAAACTTCTGGTTGGTTAACGGACATAGACTTCACAGATGAAGGAAATATGTTGTTGGCATTCTCAGATAGGTATGGTCATAGTTATTGTGACGGTAATTACGGAAGAGTTGATCAGCAAAACCCTGATTTACTTGTAGCCTGGAATGATAACGGAACATGGAAACTAGAAAATAATGGGGTTGCTGGAAATCTAACTGGCTCTGGAGTTAATAATGGAGATGGTCCTGGTGGTGGAGAGTTTTTCGGAGGAGATTTTTTCCTTGGTGATGCACTTTATCACAATGAAATTTCTTTGGGATCTATCTTTGCCTTGCCTGGATCTGGAGAAATTATTTCTACCGTCTACGATCCAATTTTAAAGCCTTATTCTGGAGGGTTACATAGATACAATACCTCCAATGGTCAAACGGCCAACAGAAAGGAATTATACATTCAAAATTTCACACAACAGTTTGGGAAAGCAACTGGTTTTGGTGAAATTACTGCTGTGTGTCCAAAGAGTAGTCCTGAAATAGGAAACTTAGTTTGGTATGATGCCAATGCTGATGGAATTCAGGGACCAGAGGAAGCTAGGCTAGCAAATGTTTCTTTGGTACTTTACGATGACAATTGTCAGATTGTAGGGAGAACCACCACGGATACCGATGGAGTTTATGCATTCAATTCTAGCAATGTAAGTAACTCAGGATTGAACAATCCAGTATATGATGGTATTTTTCCTAACAAACAATATTACATAGCTGTTGATCCTAGTTTATCTCTAGGAAATAGTGGATTCAACATTGGTGGTAATCAATACAATGCCACTCAAACCAATAGTAATATAAAATGGGGATCTGATCTTCAAGCTGATTCACAGACTTGTTCAGGTGTATCACATTTGATACCGGTAATGGTTGGATCAGATAATGCGGTTGACCACAGATATGATATTGGATTTATCTTGCCGCAAGATTTTGATCTTGCTTTAATGAAACAAATTGAAGGAAGCAAATTTGCAAAAATAGGGGAGCCAATAATATTCAATATTGATATATATAATCAAGGAAATATCTCTGCCACAGAGTTTGAAATTTCAGACTATTTAAATCCTGCATTTACCTATGATCCTAGTATTAACCCAGGATGGGTGCTTTCAGGGAACATGTTAAAATATAAACATCAAGGGACGCTAGCACCGTTTGATGATGTTAGAATCCAATTACGATTAATATTGGAAGGAAATCCTGGTCAGGATTTCACCAATTATGCTGAAATTTCAAACACCGTTGATCAGTTAGGAAATGTAAATTCTGATATGGATTCCACCACAGATGATGATTGGAATAATGATCTAGGAGCAATTCCAAATGGATCCTCTGATGATGAAATCAATGATAACGGAACATTTGATGAAGATGATCATGATGTTGCTCTTATTGAGGTGATGGATTTGGCTTTAAGAAAGACCTTAAATGATCCAAAGGCATACAGACCAGGAGATCTGGTTACCTTTGATGTAACAGTTATTAATCAAGGAAACGTTGATGTTAATTTTTATTCCATCAATGATTATTATCCTCAGGAGTTGTTGTTTTTGCCACAGCAAAATACACAATGGTCTCAGGTATCATCTGGAGTAATAAAATATTCTGATACCGACGGTTTGGCCGTAGGTCAATCTAAAATTATACAGGTTACATTCCAGTTAATTTCTGATGGAGGAACTTCTGGGATTACCAATGCTGCAGAGATTGCAGATGCAAGATCGTTGAGCGGTAACAATAGAGATTTTGATTCAACTCCAGATAATGATAGTGGGAATGATGTCTTGGTTGATGACGAAACTCAAGACAACGGAGTGAGAGATGAGGATGATCATGACATTGCAGTGATTTCCAGAGAAAAGATTGATCTAGCTTTGATGAAGACATCAGAGAGTAGAATTTTTCTGAGAGGTAGTGATGCAGATTTCACTATTCGTGTTTACAATCAAGGAGATGTTGTTGCTAACAATATAAAGATTGTAGATTATTTGCCAGAAAGTTTAGAAATTAATGATTCTGACTGGGATTATGATCCAGCAACAAGAAAGGCTTACTATACTATAACGTTGCCAAATGGTTTAGCACCAGGGGACAATACATCTGTTGAAATATCAACAAAGGTATCACTTGATGCTGGGTATGAACCAATAAATAATGTAGCTGAAATTATGGCTGCTGAGGATCTTCAAGGAAATTCAATTGCAGATCTTGATTGCGATTCAAGTCCTGATGGAGATGCTTCCAACGATGTCGGGGGAAGACCTAACACGGATGAAGATGATACCATTACAGATGATGGAACTATGGATGAAGATGATGCTGATCCGGCACAGGTATTTATTTATGATTTTGCAATCGTAGATCCTTGTGTTTGTTTGAACAATGCAACTACCTCGGATAATGGACAATTCCATGAGACCATAAGAGTTATCGGTCCTTCCGGAGATACCTGGTGGATTGATTTTGCATCTGGTTTATTCTCATTTATTAATAGTCCTGCTCCGCCTTCAGCTCCAGTAGATTTAGTCACTGGACCAATGGGCTACAACTTGGTAGAAAACCCAATAGGAAATGGGTATAGTGAATACTTCCTTTTTGGTATTCATGTTGATCGGATGGGCTATTCTGTAAGAGTAACTAATACCGATAATATATTTATTCAAATACAATCTGAGGGATGTAACTATGATACACCAACAGTTACCACAGATTTTGGGGAGAGTTTATATTCAGCATGTGCTGGGCAAAATAGAAATTATTCCATGGATGTTCCAGCTGGATGTTCAGTATTATGGACTTTACCAGGTGGATTTACGGCAACAACTCCAGACATAAATTATACCTGGGGTGGAACAAGTGGCACAATGACAGCCGAATTGACTTGCTCTGGTGTATGTATTGATCCAGTAATTATTGATGTTGAAGTTGGTGGAGACTTTGGAACGGTTGCCTGTGTTTATGACTTAAATGTTTCATTAGATGGGGATTGTGCGATTGAAGTTGTACCCTCAATGTTACATGCTGGTCCACTTCCATCAGGAGCTGCTTATGGTGTGATGTTAATTGATCCGTACGGCGATCCGATTTCCAATAATTTAATAACGGCAGATTATATCGGTCAGACATTGACTGCAAAATTAATTGAGCCATGTTCTGGTAATTCTTGCTGGGCAAATTTATTTATTGAGGATAAGCAACCACCAACATTACAGCTCGGAGATATTTCTTTGCCTTGTTGGCAGATGGATACATACATGCCTTTGGCTATAGATAATTGTGGGGAGGTTGCAATGGTAATCCAAACAAGTGAAACCGTAAAAACACTTCCATGTGATGATGATTTTACAAAGATTGTTACTCGATGCTATCAAGCAACGGATTCATTTGGAAATACTTCCACCGAACAATGTCAGAAGATATCAGTAGAAAGATTTGATTTTTCTGAAATCATTACACCGCCAAGTTTTGAAGTCAATAATGGCAGTGGAGTTAATACAGCACTTTCATGTTCTGAGGTTATTTTTGGAGAGGATGGAACGCCATCAAATGAATTTACAGGAGTACCTACTTTACCGAATGGAGATATTTTATTTCCTTTCCCAGAAGTTTATTGCAATGTTGGAATTAAAGAAGAAACCATTACAATCTCAGAAGAAGGCTGTGTCAAGAAATGGATGAGAATATGGACGGTTTTTGATGGAAATTGTGGTTTGGGAGCAGTAGATACATTGGTTCAAACCATTGAAGTACAAGATAATGAACCACCAGTTATTACCTGTGATGATAATCTTACCTTATCAACCTCAGGAGCTACTTGTGATAGACAGGTTGTATTTCCTCCACCGTCAAGTATAACAGATGATTGCTCTACTAACTTTATCGTAGATATTAAATATCCAGGCGGAATTCTTCAGAATGTACCGAATGGTGGCGTAGCAACTTTACCAGTAGGTGAACATATGGTCACATACACGGCATACGATGCCTGTGGTAATACTGACCAATGCACAATTAATGTGATTGTTTCAGACCAAACTTCTCCAACAGCTATTTGCGATGAATTCACAGTTGTAGGATTGAGAGGAGATGGAACTGCAGATGTTTTTGCTACAACTTTTGATGATGGAAGTGTTGATGACTGCGGTTTATATAATTTATTAGTAAGAAGAATGGATCCTCCTACGGATGTGTGCGAATGTGATGTTCCTTACTTCCATAATACAGACTATTTAGGAGAATATGAAGGACATTTTTATTACTTATCTAAAGTGAAACATTCAGGTTTTAAATCATTTGCTTACGCAAATGCCATGGGAGGCCATCCAGCAATAATCGATAATCAAGCGGAAAACACATGGATAAGAAATAAGGTAGATTCTACAAGAAATGATGCAACTTACTGGATAGGATTGACAGACAGAGATGTGGAAGGTGATTTTAGATGGAGTAATAACTTCCCTGTAAATTATACCAACTGGAATGGAGGAATGCCTATCAATACCTCAGATTACGTCATTGTAAATGCAGACGGAACTTGGTCTGTTGCTACAACTGCATTTTACAAAGATTATTATGTTTTGGAAGTTACCGATAGATGTAGTTGGAGTGAGAAGGTTAATTTCTGTTGTGCTGATGCAGGAGAAGAGCAGATGGTTGCATTAAGAGCCATTGACTATTCTGGTTTAGTAAATAACTGTATGGTTACTGTTGAAATTCAAGATAAAATACCACCAGTAATAGTCTGTCCTCAGGACACGATGATTCGATGTGATGAAATATTCGATCTTGCAGATCTTTCTGAATTTGGGGAGGCAACGGCAACAGATGGTTGTGGGGCAACTCTTATTGAGCTTCCAGTTGCGGTTGACATAAACCAATGTGGAGTAGGTGAAATAAAGAGAAGCTGGATAGCTTTAGATGCTAATGGAGTGAGCGACTGTTCACAGATCATTAATATCACAAGCCCGTTTGTTTTTGAAGAAGATCAAATAACTTGGCCAATGGATTATTTTTCTGATCAAGAATGTAATTCAAGTCAATTGAATCCTGAGAATTTGCCGGAAGGCTTTTCTGAGCCTATCATTACTAAAGGTCCATGTGATCTTGTAGGAGTAGAATTTGAAGACAATTTCTTCTTTTTTGCAGGAGATGATGTGGATGCTTGCTTTAAAGTTTTAAGAAATTGGACAGTCATTGATTGGTGTACCTTTGATGAAGACGATTCAGATCTGAATTCTATCGAATTTGAAAGTACAGATGATGGAATTATTCCAGGATACTTTACGTATCAACAAACGATAAAAATTAGTAACAGCGTTGCGCCAGTGATCACTGCGGCAGATAATTTAGAGTCCTGCACTTTTGATTGTGATTTTGGCGATATTGAATTAATTGCTACTGCAACCGATGATTGTACACCACCTGAAAATATGGTGTGGCAGTATGAAATTAATTTATTCCAAGATGGCACAACTTTTTTACCAGTAGTTTCTGGATCAGGAAGTACGATTGTTGCTGATGGATCTTATCCAGTAGGAACACACTTTATTACTTATACATTTGAGGATAGATGTGGAAATATGGTATCTGCCATCCGCAGCTTTACGATCAAAAATTGCAAGTTGCCTACAGCTGCTTGTATTGATGGATTGTCTATAGGTTTAGAGCCGATGGATCTAGATGGAGATGGAAGTCCAGATACTGAAATGGCTTGTTTGCCTGCGACAAGTTTTGACGCAAGTTCAAATCACCCATGTGGTTTTGATATAGTGATTAAGTTCTGTGAAGATCCATCTGATCCAAGTACTTTTACGGATGAGATGTGTTTTGATTGTGCAGACTGTGGAACGCAGACCGTTACAATTTGTGTCATTGATGAGTTTGATAATGTAGATTTCTGTACAACAACATTAGAGGTTCAGGATAATAACAATGTGGATTTCTGTCCGAATGCAAATGGTTGTGTAATTCCACCACCAGCACAATTAACGGTAAGCGATTGCATGCCTAGTATTGATCCAGATGATATCGGAGGAAGACCTACCATAACTGCAGATTGTTTTTGTGATGACTTTACAATGACTTACACGGATGCTCCTGTTGCTCAGCCGAATGCTGATTGCCTAGGAGTTATAAGAACTTGGAGGGTAGTACCGGATTGTGGATGCACAAATGTCAATATGCAGTTTATTCAGAACATATTGATCTTCAATCAACTGCCTCCGACCATTACATCTTCAGGCAATTTAACGGTAAATGCGACAGGCAATAATTGTGAGGCAGTCGTTAATATATCGGCTGTTGCACTTCCAGGTGATTGTAGCATCGGAGCCAATGCAATAATAGGATCAAGTAACGTAACCAATAGCTTTAATAATGGTGGAGCCACTGCCAATGGAAGTTTCCAATTAGGGATAACACCTGTTACATTTACTGTAACTGATGACTGCGGCAGAACAGCTCAAACTGTAACCACCATTACGGTTGTAGATAATCAAGCACCTACTTGTAATCCTGTAAATGCTCAAGTAAAACTTAATGCTAATAATACAGCAAATGTTACTGTAGCAATGCTCAGTAATAATAATTCAGATGCCTGTGGGGATGTAACTACTGAGATAATCAGTGGTGGCGGACCGTATAGCTGTGCCAATGTAGGTATAGACAATATCGTAGTATTGCAAGTGACAGATGAGGTCGGTAATTTTACTACTTGTGAATCCATTGTTACTGTTGTTGAAAACGAGCCGCCAGTATGTGTTACTCAGGATATTACGGTAGCTATTACTACTGCTAATGGATCTATATTGGTTCAGCAGTCTGAATTGATCAATGCTGCCCAAACCTCAGATAATTGTCCTCCATATACGCTAGGTGATGCCTTCAGCTTTACTTGTGCTAATCTAGGAGACAATGTTGTAAGCTTGGTTGTAAGCGATGGTTCAGGAAATACAACTGAATGTACAGCAACGGTAACCGTCGAGGATGAGGTTGCACCGACATGTAATATAAATGATATTACGGTCAATGTTTCAAACATGCCGACGATGATTAATTTATCAACCCTTGGATTTACTTCTGAAGATGGTTGTGGATCAATCATGACTGAAATATTTAATCCATTCTCTCTTGATTGTGGAAATTTGGGTCCAGGTGGTGCAGATGGAACAATGGATGTTACAGTTACTGTAATTGATGAAAATGATAATGAAAGTCACTGTACGGCAGTGATTACAATAACGGAACAGGAAGAACTTACCTGTGGCGCGCAAGATATAACCATTGATTTGGGAGAAGATGGAACGTATATTTTAGATCCAGTGGAAGTCAATATGGGAAGTTCTGCAGGTTGTGATAATGATATTAGTCTGACGCTTGATAGGACTGATTTTGGATGTAATGATTTAGGAACCACTGTGTGTGTTACCTTAACGGTAACAGATTCAGGCGGGGCTTCTACCAGTTGCAAATCTATTGTAACGGTTACTGCACCAATTGTAACGGTACCTGCAGGTATCTGCCCGCCAGACGTAACGATAAGTTGTGGAGATGATATTTCAGATTTAACAGTTTTTGGAGACTTTATAATAGATGTAAACACACCTTTCTGCCTGAATAGATACACACAGTCTGAACTAGATCCAATTATAGATCTTAATGATTGTGGAACAGGAACAATAACAAGAACTTTATTTTTAATAGATCTTGATGGTATAACTCCACTTACAGATGCCGCTGGTAATTTAATTCAGTGTGTACAGACCATTACTGTAGAACCAGGTCCTAATTCCTTGTCTATGGATGACATTACTTGTCCTGCAGATGTAACCATTGATTGTACTGAAGTAGCTACAGATCCGGTGCTTGAAGATATTGTGGATTTAACTGGTGTGCCATGTGCTGATCCTAGTTTGACCTTCACAGATGTATCTTCTGATCCTGGTAACACATGTAACTTTACAATTACAAGGACGATAGTCATCTCAGATGCCTGTCAGCCGGGAGTGACTTTCGAATGCATGCAAATGATTACAGTAGCTGATGGAGCTGGTCCAGTAATTGCCAATATGCCAGTGGATCAAACCATTAATTTAACTGGTCTAGCGAATGCTTGTTCGACAACGATAGAGTATGTAGTAAACGTGTCAGATGTATGTAACAATACCGGTGTAGGTATTGCGATGACTGGGGCACCTGGTTTGATAAGTGGTGGATCAGTTGATGCCAATGGAAATGCCACCTTCATGGTTGAATGGTGTACTTCAGATGGGACATCCGATGTTTTACTAACAGCAACCGACATTTGTGGAAACATGACTACCGAGACATTTAGTGTTGAAGTTATAGGAGAAGAATGTTTCTCTACTTTCTGCGAGAAATTCCCTTTCACATTGGAGGATGATGGTGATCTTGATATTCCTGCAGAGGTGTGGGGTCCATTGGTGACCTTTAATTCTTGTAATCACTTAGAAGTTGATATTGCGTACAGTCCAGACATTAACGATGACGTAATGACTTACGGCTGTGACGATATTACAGTGATGAATCAAGGAAACGTATCGGATAGTATCTACTTCTTCTTAGATGGAGTATTGGTAGATTCATGTAGGGTGGTCGTCTTCTTCGAAAATGATTGGCCGACAATCTGCGGATTTAATTTTGCCGGAGGTTCGATCAGAGGAAGAATAAGAAATGAAGATTTGATGCCAGTGAATGATGCTGAAGTACAATTAATGGGTAGCCCTTTTGTCGGTCAAATGACTTCTGAGATAGGTGTTTATGCCTTCCCTAATATGTCTTATGGAGGATCATATAGTGTCGAACCGGAGAAGGATGGCGATGACTCAAATGGGGTGTCGACCTTGGATTTAATTATGATTCAAAAACACATCTTAGGAGCAGAAACATTCGATTCTCCATACGATCATATTGCGGCAGATATTAATGCATCTAATTCAGTATCAGGAGTCGATGTGGTTCAATTGAGGAAATTAATCTTGGGTATCTATGAAGAATTCCCGGATAATACGAGTTGGAGAATGGTGGATGCGGAGTATGTGTTCCCTGACCCAGATGATCCATTGCAATTTGACTTCGATGAAAAATACAGTATAGATGAATTTTCTACAAGTATGAATATTGATTTTGTAGGAGTTAAGATTGGAGACATTAATAAGTCAGCAACGACGAATCTATTAGACAATACAATTGAGTCAAGAAGTTCTAATACTCTGAAGCTTAATTACTTTAATAGAAATTTTGAAGCAGGTGACGAATTTATTTTCGATCTGAACTTTGAGGCTGAAGATGGATTGGAAGGTGCACAGTTTACTTTGAAGGTAGATAATCAATTACTTGAAGTAGTTGCTCTAGTAACTTCTGAAGAACACCTTTGCACAAGCGAAGAATTGCACTTGATTGAAACACAGAATAATTATATTTCTACCAGCTGGCATTCATTGAAGAATTTCAATACTTCCAAATTCTATAGCTTAAAAGTAAGAGCGCTTGCGACGAGCTCATTACAAGAAGCTTTAAGAATTGAGGAAAACATGATTAGACCAGAAGCTTACTTCGATGGTAAGGTAGGTGAATTGGTTCTATTGCCTGTGGATGATGATCAAGCATTGGATGTGGTACTATATCAAAACACACCAAACCCATGGTCTGAAAGTACAAGTATTAAATTCTACTTGAGTTCAGATCAGAACATTGTATTGAATATTTTTGATGTTCATGGAAGCTTAATTAGGAATGATAACATTTCTGGAATTAGAGGAATGAATGAGGTGACCATCCATAATTCAGAAATTTCAGCAACTGGAGTTCTTTATTATGAGTTATTGACGAATGATCATAAGTTCTCTAAGAAAATGTTACTACTGAAATAGGGCTCCTCAGGGATTCTTATTAACAGAATAAAGTATCACGCTTATATAGTCCAGGCCTTTTTACGAGGGTCTGGACTTTTATATTAAATAAATATGTAATATCTATCTATATATATAACAGCATGTTATATATTTGTACTAATTGTCATTTATCCCACCCAGACAAGCAGTAAAGTAAGCCCTAACCCGGGCTTAAGCTATTATTCAACCTATTTAATCAATTGTTATGATGACCAAGGTCTCATGTAGTAAACTACCTGTGTCATTATTATGCTTATTTTTGTCATTAAGTGTAGTATTTGGCTCGCCCGAAACCCCCGATTTTTTAGAAGAAAACGCACTTGCATGCGCTCCAACAGTTGAAATGGAGTGTGCGGATGATGTTGTATTTACAATCTCCGATCCTAACATGTGCTCTACCACTGTTTTTTTTGATCCACCCGTTGTGGTTGATCCTTGCGATGATGTAAGCTGTATGTACACAGTTGAACTTCGTGACATTATTGGGGATGGATGGTCAGGAGCCTCCCTTTCTGTTTTAATTGATGAAGAAGTCATTTCTCCGATGGGGGGATGGACTATTGTCACTGGTACTGATGCTGTTTTTAATTTCACAGCTATGGCGGGAGATGATATTGAAGTGTTTTATTCAGACTGTGCATTTGACTCAGAAAACATCTGGACCATTACTGATTGTTATGGAGTAGTAATAAGTACTGGAGTCGGTTCGGATTATGATGATTCAATGTGTGGTAATGATCCAATGCTTGCTGATGAAGCTACAGGAACGAATGGTCCGATCGTCGCTACTCAAATTTCTGGTCCAATGTCAGATTCTAGCATAGGCGCAGGAGATGGAGATTTATTGGAGCCGGGAATATATGAGGCTGTTTATGAATATACAGATTGCGATGGAATCACTACCACCTGTTCTGTCGAAATTGACGTTCGGTCGAGTTTCGATTTTGCACTTGCGTGTAGTAATTTAAATGTCTCTGTAGACCAAGACTGCCAAATATTAATTACTCCATTCATGGTTTTGTCAGGAATGGAAGATTATTGTGAATCTCACTTTCAAGTTTCTATTGAGGATTATCACGGAGATCCTTTCGGAACCGTCATAGGTAATTCAGTATTGTTGGATCGTGCATCGATAGGCAAAGACCTTACAGTAACGGTAGAAATTATCAGCGGAACTAATTCTTGCTGGGGAACCATTACTGTAGAGGATAAATTTCCACCTCAGATTACTTGCCCAACAGAGCCTATCATTACAACTTGTAATGGTTTGGCCAATATTGAGTTAGATATAAGTGTAGATAACTGCGGAAATCCAGCAGAGCTTCTTTTGATAGATGAAGAAGTTGATCCTTTTGAAGATTGTGATCCTGATTTTCTTTCTACCATTGTACGTACCTATGTTGCGCAGGATGAATTTGGACATCAAAGTCTTCCATGTGTTGTCACAATACTTGTAAAGAGAATTGATATTAATGAAGTGGTTTACCCACATGACCTAACAACGTTGACTGGTTCGGGAATCCCTTGTACAGGAGGAAATTATGTTTTTGAAGATGGAATTCCACTTCCATGGCCGATGACTGGATCGGGAACTGGAGTACCTTACGTTGATGGTAGTCCATTGAAGCCAGATGTAGTTTACAGTAATTGTAATCTATATGTAAATTATACGGATGAGTTGATAAAGGATGGATGTGTAAAGAAAATCAAAAGATCATGGAACGTGAGAGAATGGGCATGTGATGGTGAGAAATTTGGAAGCTCTATTCAGCTTATCGAGATTGTAGACAACACAGGTCCCGTCATTGAACCAATCACCCAAATTTTGGAAGGTACGACTACCTATGAGTGTGAAGGTTATATCTATATGCCTCCCATTACAGCAGAAGATGATTGTTCAGAACTTGCTTCTGTAGACATGATATACCCTGGTGGTATAACTCAAGATGCAAACGGTGGACCAATAACTTTGCCAGTAGGCGAAAACATTGTAAGATATATTGCATACGATGGCTGCTATAATAGTAGTTTCATCGATGTTCAAGTAAATATTTCAGATAAGACTGTTCCGACGACGGTCTGCGAAGTTAATACTGTTGTCTCTGTGCCACATGGCGGTAACGTTGAAGTATGGGCTGAGACTTTTGATGATGGTTCGCATGATGAGTGTGGATTGAAAGACATTGTTGTAAGAAGAATGGATGCTGTATGTGATACCTCAGATGTGCGTTTTGATGACGTAGTGAATTTCTGTTGTGAGGATGTAGGAGAAGAAGTAATGGTCGTATTACGAGCGATTGATCATTATGGAAATTGGAATGAGTGTATGGTTGTGGTTCATGTTCAGGATAAAATTACGCCAGACATTACTTGTCCTCCAGACGTGACTATTTCATGTCTTGATACCTATGACTTAAATAATCCAAACATATTTTTTGGAGAGCCTATTATCTCAGATAATTGCTCTAATCCATCAAATGTAGAAAATGTATTCCTTACAGGTCCTAACTCATGTAATACGGGAGTACTTGAAAGAGAAATAAGAATTAAAGATGAAATTACAGGAGAGGTAATTAAATCTTGCATACAAAGAATAACCATTCTTCCAACGACTCCATTTGACGAGAATTCTATCATTTGGCCAGAAGACTATTACTCTGATGGATGTAGCACTGCAAAAATGGAGCCTTCTGATTTGGAAGATCCATTTGGCTTCCCAACAGTTTTCGAAAATCAATGTGATCTGATTGGTTATAACTGGGAGGATGATGTTTTCGAAGCAGTACCTGGCCAAGATTTTTGTTTTAAAATTATCAGACACTGGACGTTAATTAACTGGTGTGAAGTTATCGATGATGATTATACGACGTACACTTATGATCAATTATTGGTGGTTTCAAATACGATAAACCCTGATGTGAACTGTGCACCATTGACCTTTGAGTCTAACGACATTGATTGTGCTGATGTTCCAATCGATGCTACCGTTATGGGTATGGACGATTGTACCATGGAATTGGATTACCGATGGAGCATTGATTTAAATAATAACGGAATAAACGAACATAGTGGTACAGGCTCTAACATTCAAGGATCATATCCTCCAGGAAATCACACCATCTATTGGACTGTGCTTGACATGTGTGGAAATGAAGATGTATGTACTCAGCCTATTCATTTAATAAATACCAAAGCACCGGTTGCAGTCTGTCTTAATGGGCTTAGTGTAGATCTTAATCCGATGGATACAGATAACGATGGAACAGTAGACAATGAGATGGTGATTTTGTGGGCTTCAGATTTTGATAAAGATTCGTATCATCCGTGTGGTAATGAAGTTGTCGTGAGTTTCTCAAAGGATACGACCGATATTTTCTTAGAATTGGATTGTGATGACATTGGAATTTATACGGTTGAACTTTACGTAACAGATGTAATTACAGGAGTAAGTGCTTTCTGTATAACCTTTGTAGATGTTCAAGACAATAACCAAGTGAACGTATGTAATGGCCTCGGAGGCGGACAGCGAGTTGCCGTGGAGGGTAGAGTGATGACTGAAAATGCAATGATGGTTGAGGATGTGGAAATATTCTTAAATGGATATAACTCTCCTTCCAACATGACAAATGAGGACGGATTATATTCCTTCCCTAATATGCCTACAGGAGATTCTTACAACATTGTGCCGCAGAAAAATACCAATCATATAAATGGAGTTTCTACGCTTGATGTTGTTATGATTCAGAGACACATTTTGGGTATTGAAGCATTGGATTCACCGTACAAGCGATTGGCGGCGGATGTAAATGATAGTGAAAGTATCTCAGGTATTGACCTTGTACAAATAAGGAAATTGATTCTAGGTGTTTATGACGAATTCCCGAATGTTGAAAGTTGGAGGTTTATTGATGTGAATCATAACTTCATTGATACAGACGAACCTTGGACATCAATTCTACCACCCAACTATATCATTGATTCATTACAGATGGATATGATGATTGACTTTGTCGGAATAAAAATGGGAGATGTTAATGATTCAGCGGATACTCATATGTTTTCTTCAGGTTCTGTTGAAGCAAGAAACACGGGAGCACAATTACAGTATGAGCTTGTGAATCTTCAGGAAACAACGGAAATCAGTTTTAGACTTAATCAAGAAGGATCGTGGAGTGGTGCACAATTTGTAATGGACTTAGGTGGCCTTGATTTTGTGAGCCTTAAAGCTGGAGCATGGAAAATAAGTCCTGAACATTATTCGATTAATGATGATAAACTGTATGTAAGTTATAATGATGCTTACGCAAATGCAGTGGATGCAAATACGGAATTATTTAAAGTCATCGGAAAGGGTAGCTCATCAGGAGTTTCTTTCAGAAAGGACTTGGTATCTGTAGAAATTTATGATGAAAATCTTGAAGTTCAACAATTAGGTCTAGAGAATTTGAATCCTGCAAGCTTGCAGATCAGTCGACCGACACCTAACCCTTGGACCAATGAATTTAGCTTTAATATCAGCGTTGACGATCGTCAAAAATCGAAGGTTCAGATTTATGATATCAATGGACAATTGCTAGTGACGAGAAATGTAGACTTAGAAGCTGGAGCAAATAAGATTTCATTCAACCATGATGAGGTGCAGAAATACGGTGCCTTAATGGTGAGAATTATCGCAGACAATTTTGAACAGACAATGCGTGTCATACACGTAAACTAAAGTAACAGGTAACCAAGCTTCCATTGGAAGTTTGGTTACCAATTTTCAATAATTAATGATGGAGATGAATTGCTTTGAATAGGCCTATGATTGCTATGCTATACTATCCCATAATACCAAAAGAAGAATAATAGGTTTAATTAGAGTTTTACTACTTACACTTGGAAAGGAGGTCAGGAATGATCTCCTTTCTTTATTAGATAAACCAAAATCTTATATTACTTTTAAGCTCCTTCTGAGGGCATGTTTAAAGAAATAAATTTATGAAAAACTTGTGCTGGCACTTGGTGTGTTTTTCATTGATGGTTCTAACTTCCACTTCTTGCGCAAGCAAAAAAAAATTAAAAAAGAGACCAGTTTATGAACCGGTAGAGGTAGATGCTTATTTAGGTATGTTGCCAAAAGGGCCAGAAGACATTGAATTAGAAATGAAACGATCGCAATTAAATCTTCAATACAGCATAGATAAAAGCACCATCGCAGATACCTTCAATAATCTGTTGGATACCTTGCTTAACGGGGAAGGATTCTATGTAGACGAATATAAAATGCAGGTCAATCTAAAAATGATTGAAGCGGCTAAAATTGAAATTGAAGGCAAGAGTGTACTTTTCAATTTTCCGTTAGAGATTCTCGCCGTTAAGAAAACCATCTTGCAAGATGTTGAAGCGACGGGTCAGATATATTTGACCATTGCAAGTCAGATTGAGGTTGCCGGTGACTGGAGTGTGGGCACCACAACGGAATTGATAGATTATCATTGGATGGAGAAGCCGACGATGAAAATGGGGCGGATGAGTATAGGAATTGAGCGACTCATGAATCTTATCATTGATCGCACCAAAGAGCAGGTTATTACTAAAATTGATGCTTCTTTAAAGGAGAGCATTCAGCTCAAAGACCAAATCTTAAGTTTTGCAGATTTGATTGCTAAGCCGATTCTTTTAGAGCCGGCGGGTGGTATTAATCTTTTCATTAAGGTAGATAGCATTGGGATGTCCAGCATTTTAAATTCCATGCATTGGACCAAGGGCTTAATAAGTTTTGAGGGTGAAGCTCAGATTACTGGGGAGGTGGAAGAATCTAAGGAAGAACTCCGTGGTACGGCAACTCCGATATTTAAATGGCTCCCTGAAAATGACTTTGATGGAACCTCTAATCTTTTCTTTGGTATTGAAGTGGCACTAGAGCATATCAATAAATCAATCAATCAACAATTTGGAGGACAGACTTTCTCGGAAGGCAATCATGAGGTCACCATCGGCGCATTGAAGCTTAGAGGGCTCGATGAAAAATTGGGCATCATCGCAGAACTTACGGGTTCCTATGAAGGACAGGTTTTTATTTCAGCCATTCCTGTCTACGATCCACAAAAGCAAATATTTGCCTCGAGCGACATTGAGATAAATTTACTGACCAAAAATGTGCTTCACAAGGCCCTCGGATGGATGTTGCAAGGAAGAATAAAACGCGAACTTGATCAGGTGTTACAGGTTTCCATTAAGGATCAAATGGAACGTGTTCAAGAAAGTATCAATGAGAAAGTTGAAGCGTTAAACGCCCACGGTGGAGCAGAGGTCGTGGCAAATATAGAGGACCTGAAGGTGGAAGAATTTCGCTTTTCTCAAGAGAAGATTCATGCCAACATTCAGGTCCCGATGGTACTAGGTATTAAAATTCTAGACTTTGCTGAAATTCCGAAAGGAAAGTGGTAGACTTCTAAAGAAAATCTACTGCTCCAGTATCAAGATTATAATACGCAGGAACAATTTTTACCGTTCCAAGCTTCACAGCATCTCTAATAATCTTAGACCTTGTCTCTAATTCATCCGCCGTTAATTTTGCATTTGTCTTTACCACATCGTTGACTTCTGCCCCTTCTTCAGAAGCTGCAATCGCAGGTGTAATGTGAGACAATAAGTGATTTAAATTATACCCATTATTCCCCCCAGCAATGGCTGCAGTTACGGCACCACAACTCTGATGACCAAGAACGACAATGACGCGACTTCCGACATGAGCTACCGCATATTCAATACTTGCAATCGAAGAACTGTTGGCAATGTTGCCTGCTACTCGCACCACAAAAAGTTCTCCCAGTCCTGTATCAAAAGCCAGTTCAGGAACTACCCTTGAATCAGCACAACTAAGAACAATGGCATAAGGCAACTGGCCACTGGTCAATTGCGCTCTCCTTGAGGAATCTTGCAGTTGACCATCTAATTTATCTGCTACAAATCGTTGATTACCTGCTTTTAATCTATCTACTACTTCAGAAATACTCATATTACTTATTTTATATTGAATCCGAAGATATTAAAAAAGGGACAAACGTCAGGAAGCAGATTATTATAAATCTAATGGAATACATATTATAAATAATTATAATATGTTTTTAATTTTGATCGATATAGCCTTGAAAATACCTCACTTATTGTTACCCTGATCCCACAGGCAGTTTACCTCGTAATTGAGGTAGGATGACTACATTAAATTTAGATGAGAAAGGCTATTGTCCAAAGTTGGAGCAATCTTTTATGTTTGAGAAGCATAGCTGTTGTTTTACTATTAATTTTATTTATTGGAGATTTAAGTGCGCATGGTACTCAGGTTGCCTATTGCGTAACTTCTGGAGGAAGAATCAGGGTTTATGTTGAGCACTGGCATGGAAACATTTCTGCAGCTCAGACCGCCAATGCTACTTTAAATATCATTGTGACTAATACAGCCACAGGTGCTACAACGACTTCAGCTACCATTCCTGATGGTGTTGTTTGGGATACCACGGTTGGTAATTTGCCTGATTGTAAATCTGACATTACAGTTATCTCATCTTGTCCTGGTAGGGCCAATGTATACAATGACTGGGTCTATTGGGATTTTACGCCACCGGATTGTTTTACTCTTTTAAACATTGAAGTTGCAAATGTTACCGGTTCACAATCATGGTATTTTGATGAAGCCTGTGCTGCCTTATATCCTGTAAGTTTTTCGGATAGTTTTATCGACTGTGTTCCCCCGACAATGGAATGCCCAGATGACCTTACGGTAGAGGTCCAAGCAGGTTGTACGGCAACTGTTACGGGGTTGGAGCCAGATATATTATTTGATGATTGTACAAGTCTTCCAGACATTGTTCTTAGCTATACTTTATCTGGTGCCACTTCCGGTGCTGGTTCAGGTTCGGCCAATGGGAATACCTTTAATAAGGGAACGACCACCATAACATATACTGCGGTTGATGAAGAAAACCAAGCATCGGTTTGTTCTTTTGATTTGACCATAGATGATTCAACTGGAGCGACGATAAATTGCCCGGCGGATGTTACCATGGATTGTAATTATGATCTCTCAACTTTAGCTAATGCCACAGCTACAGATTTTTGTGGCGTTACCAGCTTAGTTTCATCAGATAACTTTAGCGGTTTGATCAGATGCAGCGGAACTGGTGATATATTAAGAACTTGGACTGCAACCGATGGCTGTGGAAATATCTCTTCTTGTGTACAGACCATAACCATACAAGATACGACTAGTCCAACCATTAGTTGTCCGGCCAATGTGACCATTAATGCGGATGCTAACTGTAAATATAATTCTAATCCAATTGTTACTGGATTCCCAACTGGCACAGATGATTGTCCCGATGGTTCGGTTTCCTTTACTTATACTGATAATTTTAGTGGTCTGACTGGATGTGGTGGTACAGGTACCATTGTGAGAACTTGGACGGCTAGAGATGAGTGTGGGAACGTTAGGACTTGCAATCAGAGAATTACTGTTCAAGATATCCTTCGACCGACGATAAGTTGTCCTGCAGAGGTAACCATTTCAATGAATGCAAGTTGCAACTACAATGCAACTCCTTCAAATGTTGGAAGTCCAATGGCTACAGATAATTGTGGAGCAGTTACAACCTCTTATGTGGATGATTTTGCCGGGATGGGTGCTTGCAATGGAACAGGATTTTTTCTGAGAACGTGGACTGCAGTTGACCTTTGTGGAAACACAAATAGTTGCAAACAAAAAGTAAATGTGGTGGATAATACCAATCCGACCATGAGTTGTCCCTCAGATATTACCATAGATCTTTCTAATGCCTGCGCTTATAACGCCTCGCCTACGATTACTGGTAACCCTACGGGTGTAAGTGATAATTGTACAGCAGCACCATCCGTAAGCTATGTTGATGATCTTTCTGGCTTAACTCAATGTTCGGGCTCAGGAAGAATGGTGCGTACCTGGACGGTAGAAGATGATTGTGGGAATACTTTTTCTTGTAGACAGACAATTACCGTTGAAGACAATACCAATCCAGTGATAACATGCCCAGCAGATGTAACCTTAAACATGGATGCAAGTTGTATGTTTGACACCAATCCTACAGCTATAGGGATGCCGATAGTCGTTGAAAATTGTTCATCACCTACTATGAACTATATCGACGATATTTCTGGTTTGACCGCTTGTGGAGGAACTGGCGTGATACTGCGTACTTGGACGGTAGTAGATGCCTGTGCCAATGCAGCCTTCTGCGTCCAGCGGATTACAATTCAAGATATAACACCGCCGAGTATTACTTGCCCGACAGATGTTACAATAAACATGGACGCAAGTTGCAACTATGATTCTGATCCTTCTATCACTGGAAATCCCATGGCTTCAGATAATTGTACTAGCCCAATTCTTAGTTTTTCAGATAATCTTTCAGGTTTATCTGCCTGCGGAGGAACAGGAGTCATTGTACGTACTTGGACCGCTGAGGATGATTGTAATAACAGTGTTAATTGTACTCAAAATATTACAATCCAAGATATAAGTCCTCCCACAATAAACTGTCCTATGGACCTAGATTTAGAAGTTGGAGATCCTACCAATGACGCACAAATAACTGCTTGGTTGGCAACTGTTTCTGGTGCCGATAATTGTGGAGCACCGACCCTGATAAATAACTTTGATCCAGGGAATTATATGGATGGATGCGGAGGAGAAATGCAGCAAATGGTCACTTTTACAGCCACTGATGACTGTGGTAATTCTGCCAATTGTATGGCGATGATTTTGATAGGAGATATGACTCCACCGGTGATCACCTGTCCCGCAGATTTGACTTTGGAATGTGGAGATCCTAATAACATGACGCTTATAAATAACTGGCTCGCAACAGCTACAGCAACAGATGCTGGAGGTGGAACGGTTATTATTGTCAATGATTATTTTGATCCTGGAATGTTCAGCGATGGCTGTGGTTTAACTGGTATACAGGAAGTTTTATTTACAGCCACAGATGATTGTAATTTGATGAGTATGTGCATGGCTGACATCATCATAGAAGACACGACAAATCCTAGCATCACTTGCCCAGCAGATGTAAGTATAGATTTGAATGGTTCATGTAATTACAATGCTTCTCCTGCAATTACAGGCATGCCTTCGGGGATGGATGTTTGTATGCAAGAAGCGCTTATTTTTACTTATGATGACAATCTTTCTGGCTTGAGTATGTGCAGTGGAACAGGGGCTATTTCGAGGACGTGGACGGTGACTGATAACTGCGGTCTTACTAATACTTGTATTCAAATCATTACGGTTGAGGACAACATGGTTCCGATAATTTCATGTCCTGCAGATTTAACCTTGGATGTGAATTCAACCTGTGTTTATAACATTGGAACTGCAATTACGGGGTCAGCTAATACCATGGACAACTGTCCTGGTCAATCCGTTAATTTTACAGATGACTTATCAGGTTTAATAGAATGCAGTGGTACAGGAGTTGTTTTAAGAACTTGGACAGTTACGGATGCTTGCGCGAATACTTCAGCTTGTATTCAATCCATAACCATCCAAGATGTAACCAATCCAACCATCCTTTGTCCAGCAGATGTAACGCTGAATTTAGATGGAACTTGTAGTTATGATATCACTCCAGCTGCGATTGGTAATCCAATCATTTCCGATAATTGTCTTGGAGCTACCAGTAATTTTGTTGACGACCTTTCAGGATTGGTTGGTTGTAGTGGGACAGGTTTGATTATTAGAACTTGGACCGTTACAGATGCTTGTGGAAATTCAAGTAATTGTATTCAGAATATAATGATTCAAGATGTTACAACTCCTAGCCTAACCTGCCCAGCAGATGCGACCATTGAATATACCGCGGCTTGTCAATTAGATTCCACCTTGGTAGATATCGGAGCACCCATTTTTAGTGATAATTGTCCGGGGTCGACCATGAGTTACATGGATGATTTATCAGGACTGACAGGTTGTGGTGGATCCGGGAGTTTTAAAAGAATGTTTCAGGTAACTGATCTATGCGGAAATACAACGACCTGTGAACAGATCGTCACAGTTGACATAAATGTTATTCCGAGCATCACCTGTCCAGTGGATGTTACGCTTGCTTACGATGAAATGTGTGCCTTAGATTCAACGACTGTAGATATTGGTTTTCCTACGACAAGTGGTGGTTGTAATTCTAACACGGTTACCTATATGGATGATGTGAGTGGATTAGATGATTGTGGTGGAACAGGTAGCTTTACTCGGAACTTTACGGTTGACGATGGTTGTGGAAATATGAGTTTGTGCGTTCAGTCCGTGGTCGTAGAAGATAATATCGTGCCTAGCATTGAGTGTCCATCTGACCTCACGGTTTATATGGATGCAGCTTGTAATTATAGCATTAATCCATCAGCTACGGGCAATCCGACAGGTATGGATAATTGTTCTACTCCTGCCTTTAGCTATTCAGATGATATCACTGGATTGACAGAATGTAGTGGTTCCGGGGAGGTTATTAGGACTTGGACTGCTACCGATGATTGCGGAAATACGACTACCTGTACTCAGAATATTACCATTGAAGATAATACAGATCCAACGATAAATTGTCCGGCAGATATAACCATTGAAATGCCTGACGGATGTATCTATGATGCAGCACCTGCAATCACAGGAATGGCTACTGCTTCAGATAATTGTCCGGGTCAAGTGATTACTTATGAAGATAACACGACTGGTCTGACCGAGTGTGATGGAACCGGTTTTTTCCTTAGGACTTGGACGGTTACAGATGCCTGTGATATTACCAGTAGCTGTGTCCAAAAAATTGATGTGGTAGATACAACCATGCCTACCATTGATTGTCCTGCAGACATGACAATTGAGTATAACGAATCCTGCGCTTTAGATTCTACACTTTTAGATTTAGGGGAAGCGGTGGCAATGGATAATTGTTTAATTCTTACGGTTACCTATGAAGATGATGTTGCTGGTCTTAGCAGTTGCTCCGCTACTGGAACTTTTGCACGAACATTTACAGTCGCTGATCATTGTGGTAATACGGCGAGCTGTATCCAGACAATTACGGTTGAAGATAATTCGATGCCAACAATCGCCTGTCCAGTGGATGTGACGGTTGATTTGAATGGAGCCTGTGTTTATGACTTAGATCCTGCGATTACTGGCAGTCCGACTGGAGAAGATAATTGTGCCACACCAACCTTTAATTATATCGATGATTTGAGTGGATTAACTAATTGTAGCGGAACTGGTGTTGTTATCCGTACTTGGGTTGTAAGTGATGCTTGTGCAAATACTAGCAGTTGTACACAAAATATAATCATACAAGATGTAGAGATACCAACCATCACCTGTCAGGTGGATGTGACGGTTGATTTAGATAATGTTTGTGATTATGATATAGCTCCTGCAATTACAGGAAACCCGACGATTGATGATAATTGTCCAGGCTCAACTTTTGCCTTTGCAGATGATTTGACTGGCTTGACCGAATGCAGTGGAACAGGAATGATAATAAGAACTTGGACCGTAACAGACGCTTGCGCAAATACAGCGACCTGTACACAAGTAATTACGATTCAAGATGTGGAAGATCCGAGCATAGTGTGCCCTGTCGATGTGACTATTGAATACAAGGAAGATTGTAGTTTGGATTCAACCCTCGTAGACATAGGAAGTCCGATGTTGGATGACAATTGTATGGGTTCTACTTTTGAGTATTCCGACGATATTTCTGGACTATTGGGTTGTGCTGGAACCGGTACATTTATGAGAACCTTTGTTGTGACAGATGCTTGTGGAAATACCGCAAGTTGCACGCAGACAGTAACGGTAGAAGATAATACCAATCCATCGCTTGCATGTCCGGAGGATGTGACCATCAACCTTGATTCAATCTGTGCTTATGATAGTGATCCGATGATTACTGGTATGCCGACTGGGGCTGATAATTGTAGTTCACCGAGCTTTACTTTTGATGATGATCTTACTGGTCTTACAGGTTGTAGTGGTACTGGAACAATTATACGTACGTGGACGGTGATGGATGTTTGTGGAAATTCTTCATCGTGTAATCAGAACATCGTAGTTCAAGAGGTCGAAGATCCAACAATCACCTGTCCGGCAGATGTGACCGTTGACTTAGATGAGGACTGTGCTTATGACATCGATCCTGCCATTACCGGAAATCCGACAATAGGAGATAATTGCCCGATGCCATTATTTAGCTTCACCGATGACTTGTCAGGATTAACCGGTTGTAGTTCGACAGGAATTATTTCACGTACTTGGTTGGTCGTTGATGCTTGCGGAAATTCGGCAAGTTGTATCCAGACCATTACCATTCAAGACGTCGAAGATCCAAGCATTGGTTGTCCGGCAGATGTTACGGTAGATTTAGATGGGGACTGTGTTTATGATATCGATCCTGCCATTACTGGAAACCCGATGGTTGATGATAATTGTCCTTCACCGACCTTTGATTTTGAAGATGATTTAAGTGGCTTGACAGATTGTAGTAATACCGGAGTAATTGTCCGTACGTGGACGGTCACTGATGCTTGTGGAAACACAGCAACTTGTGATCAAAACATTACAATTCAAGATGTGGAAGACCCGACGATTATTTGTCCAGCAGACATCACCATTGAGTTCACCTCTGATTGTTCTTTAGATTCTACCTTGGTTGATATAGGTGAGCCAATCTTAGATGACAATTGTATTGGTTCTGTATTTTCTTACTCAGATGATTTATCTGGAATGACTAGCTGTTCAGGAACCGGAAGTTTTATTCGGAATTTTATGGTATCAGATGTTTGTGGAAACACAGCAACTTGTAGTCAGCTGGTTACTGTTGAGGATAATACCCCACCTACTATAAATTGCCCAGAAGATACAACCATCTTCCTAGATTCCACCTGTGACTTTTTCAGTGATCCAATTTTTACAGGAAATCCGACGGGTGCTGATAATTGCAGTACTCCTACATATGCGTATGTCGATGATGAGTCAGGGTTAACTGGTTGTAGTGGTACAGGTTTGATATTGCGCACGTGGACGGCAACAGATGTTTGTGGAAACAGCTCAAGCTGTGTTCAATCCATTACGGTTGAAGATAATGAACCTCCGTTTTTAACCTGTCCGGAAGATGTGACAATTGATCTTGATGAAGATTGCGAATATAATATTAGTGTGAATATTACCGGTGATGGTGTTGTGGAGGATAATTGCTTATATCCAATATATTATAGTGAGGACGACTTATCCGGTCTTTCAGAATGTAGTGGGACAGGAGTTGTATTACGTACTTGGACAGCGGAAGATGTTTGTGGCAATACTGTAACCTGTGTTCAAAGTATTACCATACAGGATATAGAAGTTCCGATGATTTTTTGTCCGAGTAACGTGACGGTTCAGCTGAATGCTGATTGCAATATGGATACGACGTTGGTAGATATAGGCACACCGATCATTGATGATAATTGTCCAAGTGCCATGGTGGAATATATGGATGATTTAAGCGGATTGACTGGCTGCGGAGGTTCAGGAACTATTCTGAGAACTTTCATTGTTACGGACGCTTGCGCAAATTCAGCTTCTTGTGTCCAGACCATCGTCGTCGAAAACAATGTAATTCCTTCCATCAGCTGTCCAGCGGATGTAACGATACAACTGGATGCGATGTGTGAAATGGATACGACCACCATAGACATCGGAATGCCAATGGTTGTTGGTGGCTGTAATGCGAATACTTTAAATTATGTTGATGATCTGAGTGGCCTTTCTGAATGTAGTTCAACTGGATTCTTTACGCGGACTTTCAGTGTCGACGATGGGTGTGGTAATGCTAGTTCGTGCACACAGACCATTGTTGTAGAAGATAATATAGATCCAAGCATTAGTTGTCCAGAAGATGTAACCCTAGATCTTGATGATGATTGTGCCTACGATATTTCGCCAGCGAGTATTGGAAGTCCTACAGGTATGGATAATTGTAGTACGCCAGTGTTCACTTTTGAAGATGATGTAACGGCACTTACTGACTGCAGTGGAACGGGTAGTATCGAGCGTACTTGGACAGCAACGGATGACTGTGGAAATACAACGACCTGTGTCCAAAATATATTAATACGAGATGTAGAAGTCCCAACCATCACCTGTCCGATGGATGTGACGCTTGACTTGGATGCAGACTGTGCTTATGATCTAAATCCTTCAGCAACAGGAAATCCGGTCATTGATGATAATTGTCCTGCAGCTACTTTTGATTATGTAGATGACTTGACGGGATTATCGGGCTGCAGCGGCACAGGAATGGTTATCCGTACTTGGACAGTCACTGATGCGTGTAATAATTCAGTGTCCTGCACTCAAAGTATTACAATACAAGATGTTGAAAACCCAAGCATTGTATGTCCGCCAGATTCTGTTGTAGAGTTCAATGAAGATTGTACTTTGGATACAACCCTGATTGATATCGGAGCGCCTGTCATTGACGATAATTGCATAGGCTCAAGCTTTATGTATTCAGATGATCTTTCTGGTCTTACGGACTGTGGAGGTTCTGGATTTTTTAAAAGAAATTTTACGGTGATGGATGCTTGTGGTAATACAGCTACTTGCGAGCAGACGGTTACTGTTGAGATAAATGTAGTTCCATCTATCACTTGTCCAGCGGATCTTATGGTTCAATTGAATGCGATGTGTGAGATGGATACGACCACAACGGACCTTGGCTTACCAACGGTCAATGGTGGATGTAATGTAAATGATATAAATTATGTAGACGATACATCTGGCTTAGTAGATTGTGGAGGCACGGGAAGTTTTACACGAACTTTCACCGTAGATGACGGTTGTGGAAATACAAGTACTTGTGTACAGACGATTACAGTTGAAGACAATCTAATTCCATCAATCGATTGTCCGATGGATCTCACCTTAGATTTAGATGCAGATTGTAATTATGACATTGATCCAGCCATTGTTGGTAACCCAACAGGAGCTGATAATTGTAGTACACCTACCTTCAGTTATACAGATGATTTAAGTGAATTAACTGGATGTAGTGCAACTGGAACGATTTACCGAACGTGGGTGGCAACAGATGCTTGTGGTAATAGTAATAGTTGTATTCAGAGCTTTGTGATTCAAGATGTGGAATCTCCGACCATTACATGTCCGGGAGATACAACAGTAGATTTAGATGGTACCTGTAGTTATGACATAGATCCTTCGATTACCGGATTTCCAGTTTTCGATGATAATTGTCCTTCTTCTACCTTTACCTATGTGGATGAAATATCGGCTTTGACCCAGTGCAGTGGAACAGGAGTTGTCACGCGCACGTGGACGGTTAAAGATGCCTGTGATAATTTGGCTAGTTGTATTCAGTTAATAACGATTCAAGAGGTGACAAATCCGACCATTATTTGCCCAGCAGATATTGTTGTCGAGTTCAATGCGGATTGTTCGCTAGATACAACACTTGTTGATATCGGCGCACCGTTCATTGATGATAATTGTCCTGGATCAGTCTTTCAATATGAAGATGATCTTTCCGGTTTGACTGGTTGTGGAGGTTCTGGATCTTTTGTAAGAACTTTTACGGTAACAGACGCCTGTGGTAATACATCCACTTGTGCTCAGACGGTTACTATTGAAATAAATGTAGCTCCTTCCATTACTTGTCCGGCCAACGTAACCGTTCAATTGGACGCAATGTGTGCCATGGATACGACCACGGCAGACATCGGATTACCGATGTTTAATGGTGGTTGTAATGTAAACACCATTAATTATGTAGATGATGTGATTGGATTAACTGACTGTGGAGGCACTGGTACTTTTACTCGGACATTCACTGTTGATGACGGTTGCGGAAATACCAGTTCCTGTGTGCAAGAAGTAGTAGTGGAAGATATGGTGAATCCATCTATTACTTGCCCAGAAGATATTACGGTTGATCTAGATGGGGATTGTGCGTATGATGTTGATCCTGTGATTACTGGAAATCCTAGTGGTGCCGATAATTGTAGTATGACGAGCTTTAGTTATACGGATGATCTTGCTGGGTTGACTGAGTGTAGCTCAACGGGAGTAATTTTACGAACATGGACCGCAACAGATGATTGTGGAAACACGGCTACTTGCATTCAGAGCATAGGTATTCAAGATGTGGAAATTCCGACCATTATCTGTCCAGCAGATACTGTTGTTGAGTTCAATGCAGATTGTACGCTTGATACAACCCTGGTTGATATTGGTGCGCCGATAATTAATGATAATTGCCCTGCAGCAGTCTTTGAATATGAAGATGATCTTTCTGGTCTAACAAGTTGTGGAGGTTCTGGAACCTTTGTAAGAAACTTTACAGTGACGGATGCCTGTGGCAATACGTCTACTTGTGCTCAGACCATTACTGTTGAAATTAATGTGGTCCCTTCGATTACCTGTCCGGCCAATGTAACCGTACAATTGGACGCAATGTGTGCCATGGATACGACCACGGCAGACATCGGATTACCGATGTTAAATGGTGGTTGTAATGTAAACACCATTAGCTATGTAGATGATGTGAGTGCATTAACTGCCTGTGGAGGCACTGGGACTTTTACTCGGACATTCACTGTTGATGATGGTTGTGGGAATACTAGTTCCTGCGTACAAGAAGTAGTAGTGGAAGATATGGTGAATCCTTCTATAATTTGCCCGGAAGATGTGACGGTTGATCTAAATGCGGAATGTGAATATGATATTGATCCCGCGATCACTGGAAATCCAAGCGGTACAGATAATTGTAGTACGACTAGCTTTAGTTATACGGATGATCTTACTGGGTTGACTGAGTGTAGCTCAACGGGAATAATTTTACGAACATGGACCGCAACGGATGATTGTGGAAATACGAGTACCTGTGTTCAGAGCATAGGCATTCAAGATGTGGAAGTTCCGACCATTATCTGCCCAGCAGATATTGTTGTTGAGTTCAATGCAGATTGTACCCTTGATACAACCCTGGTTGATATGGGTGCGCCGACCATTGATGATAATTGTCCTGCATCAATTTTTGAATATAACGATGATCTTTCCGGTTTAACTGGCTGCGGAGGTTCAGGAACTTTTGTAAGAAACTTTATGGTAACAGATGCTTGTGGTAATACGGCTACCTGTGCTCAGACCATTACCGTTGAAAATAATGTTATTCCATCCATCACCTGTCCAGTAGATGTGACTGTCCAGCTGAATGCGATGTGCGCGATGGATACAACCACCACTGACATCGGTATTCCGATGGTGGACGGTGGATGTAATGTAAATATGGTAAGTTATGTTGATGATGTGAGTGGTTTGATCAATTGCGGTGGAGCTGGAACATTTACACGAAGCTTCACCGTTGATGATGGTTGTGGAAATTTAAGTTCTTGTGTTCAAACAGTGACGGTCGAGGACCTTGTAGAACCATCTATTAATTGCCCAGCGGATGTGACGGTTGATTTAGATTCGGACTGTGTTTATGACATTGATCAAACGATTACTGGGAATCCTACAGGTATGGATAATTGTAGCTCAGTAAGCTTTAGTTATACTGATGATCTTACAGGTTTGACAGGGTGTAACGCTACTGGAGTTGTATTGCGGACGTGGACGGCGACCGATGAATGTGGAAATTTTAGTACCTGCGTTCAGCGCATCACCATCCAAGATGTAGAAACGCCCACGATTACCTGTCCAGCAGACATTGTCGTAGAGTTTAATGCGGATTGTTCCCTTGATACAACACTGGTCGATATCGGAATGCCGATCATCGATGATAACTGTAGTGGGGCCACATTTACTTATTCAGATGACCTTTCAAGCTTAACGGGTTGCGGAGGCTCTGGATCATTTACTAGAAATTTTGTGGTGACTGATGGTTGTGGAAATTCTAGTAGCTGTGAGCAGATAATCACGGTAGAAGATAACCTTGATCCGACCATTGTTTGCCCGATAGATGTGACCGTAGATTTAGATGGAGATTGTGTCTATGACATTGATCCTTCGATTACAGGAAATCCGACGGTTACAGATAATTGTAGCACGCCAGACTTTAACTATGCAGATGATTTGACTGGATTGAATGGTTGTAGTTCGACGGGTATAATTATTCGGACTTGGACGGCGACGGATGCTTGTGGAAATACTTCTACTTGCGTGCAGCAGGTTACGATTCAAGATGTTGAAGATCCTAGCATTGTCTGCCCCGCAGATATTGTTATTGAATTCAATACAGATTGTAGTTTGGATTCCACATTGGTAGATATCGGTTCACCGATCATTAACGATAATTGTCCAGGGTCAAGCTTCACATATATGGATGATCTTTCAGGTCTTACAACGTGTGGAGGTTCAGGATTCTTTACGAGAAACTTTATAGTGACAGACGCTTGTGGAAATACTACTACCTGTGCACAAACTGTAACTGTAGAAATAAACGTAATTCCATCGATTGAATGTCCGGTAGATGTGACGGTACAGTTGGATGCTATGTGTGCCATGGATACGACAACGACAGATGTTGGGATTGCTGTAGCATCGGGAGGATGTAATGTGAATACCATTACTTACATCGATGATCTAACTGGACTTACTGGCTGTGGAGGAACTGGTACATTTACCCGTACGTTCACTGTTGATGACGGTTGTGGAAATTCGAACAGCTGCGTTCAGACCATATTTGTAGAGTATAATGTTGACCCGATCATTACTGGAGTCAATGACTATTTTACCAATTGCAAAAATGATTATTTGACAGAGTTCAACGATTGGGTGATGACTCAGGGTGGGGGAACTGCGACAGATAATTGTAGCAATATAACTTGGACGACAGATCCAGTGGTTCCCATCTTAGGAACTGATTTTGATGTGGATGGTGCGACAAATGTAACTTTCATTGCAACCGATGACTGTGGAAATTCTAGCAGCCACATTGCCAGCTTTAATGTCTCTTGTCTGGCGGTAGCCAAAGAGGTGGCAGATATTCAACCAGCAGCGAGTCGAAATGCCGGGAACTTCGATGTGACCTATTCTATGATCATTGAAAACATCGGAAATGTTGATTTAAACAATTTAAGTTTGATCGATGATCTGAGTAGTTCTGCTCAGTTGGGAACTGCTTTTGTTGGGATTAGTGGTATGCCCATGATTACCGTCAGTACAGCCAATATGGATCCTATCCTAGATGGAAATTATGATGGGACAGGAGCGAATCCAGAAATGTTTGATGCAATCAGCGGCTTGCTCTCATCGACACAATTTATTACGATTGTCTTTACAGCAGAAGTTGATCCAGACAATGCTGGGGTAACTTTGCCTTTGCAAAATACAGCAACAGCTAGTGGCAGTGATCCGAATGGGGATGAAACAGAAGATGACTCTGCGGATGGTGATGACCCAGAAGGACCGGGTGGTCCGACGCCATTAACCATCAGTAGTTTACATGCGTCAAAAACTGCTTGTGGATTTGCGGAAGCGGAAAGTGGAATACCGGGTAACTATGATGTACAATTTATAATTTCCATTCAAAATACAGGAACCGAGGACTTGACCAACTTAAGTTTAGAAGACGACTTGAGTTCTCCGTCACAGTTTGGAAATGCTTTTGTCGGAGTCACGGTTCCGCCGAATATTGTAAATTCGACGGCAAGTCTTGATCCGATAGAGAATAATTCATTTGACGGAAGTGCAACTGATCCTAAGGTCTTGGATGGAGTAAGTGGTCTATTGAAATCTGGTGAAATTGTATCTATTAAATTTACGGTAGAGCTTGATCCAAATATTTCAGGTGCTCCAGATCCGTTGGAGAATCAAGCAACGGCTGGAGGAACAGATCCAGAGGGTGAGGAGGTCGAAGATGATTCTGATAGTGGGATAGATCCAGATGGAAATAATCCAGATGGTCCGGGGGATACTGGAGGACATGACGATCCTTCGCCATTGATTTTACCGGGCGTTTCCGTGTTTAAAAATTTAGTAAACTACGCCATTGCTACCGATGGATTGCCAGGCCATTTTGATTTAATACTTCAGTTTGGAATCAAGAATGTAGGTAATGTAACTATGACCGATATTGATCTATTCGAAGATTTAGGCGCAGTTTCTAATTTTGGTCCAGTATTTTATGGAGTGGCTCTAGCAACCCAACCAATGATTGTTTCAAGTACGGCAGACGTAAATCCGACGATCAATGCTTCTTACGACGGTCAGTTGACCAACCCGAATATTTTTGATGGCAGCAGTGGTATTTTAAAAGCAGGAGAAGAAATAATTGTCGAGTTGCGTGTAACCTTGGATGGACTCACACCGATGATTCCAGACACGATTCACAATTCTGCGAGTGGTGGGGGAGCAGCGTCAGATGACGATGGAAATATATTCACCAATGAGAATGGAGATAGATATTACATCGATGATCTTTCAGATACGGGAGATAAATTTGAAAGTAATAATCCAGGAGAAGTGGGAGATACCGGAGGACACAATGATCCGACCTGTATTCCATTGCTTGCTTCCGTAGGAGATTATGTGTGGAAGGACTTAAATGGAAATGGCGTCCAAGAAGTAGCCGAGCCAGGTCTTGAAAATGTAACGGTACGACTGTATGATTGTGCAGGTAATTTGGTGAATACAACTATGACGGATGGTGTTGGATATTATATTTTTGAGTTTATAATTCCGGGATCATACTACATTGATTTCGATATTTCAGGTCTTCCATTGGGTTGTGAATTTACGTTGCAGGATGTGGGCTCAGATGATTTAGATAGTGATCCTGATCGCTCGGGTAAAACGCCATGTTTTGATCTGATGCCAGCGGAACATAATCCGACCATTGATGCGGGTGTATTGCCACTGGCTAAAGTGGGTGATTACCTTTGGCATGATTGTAATGGAAACGGAATTCAAGATTCAGGAGAAGATCCACTGCCATATATGCAAGTGAACTTATACGATGGAAGCGGTAATTTTGTGGATCTTACAGTGACGGATGTTACTGGACATTATATTTTTGAATATCTATACCCGGGTGATTATTATATTGAATTTATTTATAATTCGGATTATAGTTTGACCTTCCCTAACATTGGAAACAATGAAGCGAATGATAGTGATGTAGATGAAAGTAATGGTCCAGGGACAACAGCCATCATAAATTTAAGTGCTGGAGAATGTGATCTCAATAGCGGTGATGCAGGTTTTTATAAATGCGTAGAAATCGGAGACATGACCTTCTTTGATACCAATCTAAATAATGTATGGGATGCCTCAGAGAATGGGGTGAATGGTTTGAAAATTGTCTTATATCGTGAGCTGTTGGATGGTAGTTATGTGGAATGGGATATTACCTATGCAGGTCATAAACCGGGAACGCCTTCTGATGATGGATATTTTAAATTCTGTGCACCGCCAGGTAAATATTACCTAGAATTTGCGCAACCGCCTTATGGTATGGTTCCATCTTTACCTAACCGTGGGAACTTTGAATCAATCGATAGTGATATTACGGGAACTTTTGGTCCAGGAACAACCGCTGCCTTTTCAGTGACCTGTGAACAAGGCAATTGTGATATCGGTGCTGGTTATCATCCGATGGGAACTGTCGGAGATTATGTCTGGCTCGACAATAATCAAAATGGATTACGCGAAGTAGGCGAACCTGGGATATCTAACGTACTGGTACAGGCCTATGACCAAAACGGGAATATGCTTGGTTCGGATAATACAGACGGGGATGGAACATACCTCATTGATTATCTACAATCAACAGATGTATTCTTGAAGTTCTTGCCACCATCTGGCTATGCATCAACCATTGCCAATGCGTCCAACGATTCTCTGGATAGTGACATCGATCATAGCAACGGTACAATGACTACTGCATTTTACCACATCAGTTCTGGTGAGCACCAACCGAATGTCGATGCTGGCCTTGTGTACGGGGCAGTACCAGTAGAATGGATAAACTTTACCGGAGAATCTCGAGCAACTCACCATGCCTTAGAATGGACGGTGGCCTCCCAGATAAATGTTTCCCATTACGAGGTCGAGCGGAGCATTGATGGTACGAATGAATTCAGCTCCATTGGTAAGATTTTGGCTAAAGGAAGTTCGAGTGAAATCATAAGCTATGAATACGATGACTATGATATACAAAAAGCAGGCTTTTACTATTATCGAATAGTGCAGTATGACCTGGATGGAAACAGTTCTTATACAAAAGTGATCGTGATGGAAGTTGAAAGAGAAGTGAAACAGGGCAGATTCATCCTATATCCAAATCCATTGGTAGACGAGTTGACCATTGAAATGGAATTGAGTCAGGAGGAGGAAGCGGTGAACTATGAGCTGCGAGACTCAGATGGTAAATTGGTGAGAAGTCAGACGATCTTGTCGAGTCATTTAAGTGCGGGAAGACATTTATTCTATTTGGATATGAGTGATCTTTCTCCTGGAACCTATGTAATAAGAATTCAAGCTGGCGCAAATGTTCAGACGAGTCCTTTGATCATCGTTGACAATTAAAATTTTAAACTCCACATAATTTTAAACACCCGTTGAAGGTAACTTTGATGGGTGTTTTTATAAATGAACTTTTGCTTATGGTTTTATCGTTAACTATTATGAAAACTAACCATAGTATAATGAGTAGCTTAATAGTCCATTATAATAAAATATCAATTCTTGGGATTTAAAGATTGGTTTAAACCAAAAGAAGTACCCTTTGAGAAGAAACTTGCTGATTTAGAAAATGAGCGGATTGTGCTATTAGGAGAGCAAAAACATCATAAGCTAACGAAATATTTGTTCCATTTCCTGTTCTTATTTACTTGTGCTATTGTGACCTACTTTTTAATGGGTTCTAAATTATCTATGATTTTAGCCATTGCCTTAGGCTATATGTTCAGGATTCCATATTGGTTGGTAAATAAATATTCTTACCTACTTAAAGATCAGATTGAAGATGTGCTGAAAGAGGCGCGGGTATCTATCTTAAAATATTTTATGTCTGAATTTCATCCAAACATTTCTTTTGATTATGGGGAGAGAAAATTTTTGGTAAGTGGTTATTTAGAATCGAAGAATATCACAGGTCTCCCTCGAATGACTGATGAAATCCAATTTCAAAATGGAGATACAGAAATATATCTGGCGGAAATAAATTTAGCTCATTCTATTGATTCGATTGGAAGATATTTTAAAGGCTTGTTCCTCAAGATTAAACTTGAAAATCATCATTTTCCAAATGGAGAAATAAGGTCTAGAAAGTATGTAGCAATTGATAAACGAAAGGAACAGGTGGATTGGGTGAAATTTAAAAAATTTGAAGAAAGTAAATTATCTTATCTCACCAATGATGAAGAAAAATTTCTAGAGGAAGTAACTCCAGTTTTGCCAATCTTAGAACATCTTTTTAGTAAGATCAAGGGAATAAGGGTGTTCTTTGAAAATAATGAAATTAGCATCCTTCTAGAAACAGATATGAAGTTGTTTAGCGATAAAGAGCTGGAGTTAGGAAAATCTTTTCTTGATGAAAAGTATTATCAAGACTTAAGTAAAAAAATAAACACCTTTCTTTTTATAGCGGAATCCCTCACCAAAGATTTAGAAAAGTCAGAGGTGGAGGATCGGCTGGAGTTAAAGGTGTTGAGTATGTTGCCTAGTGAGATGATCTTGTAATTTTCAATGATTGGGAAATTCAGTATTACAAATTGAGTATTGGTTTTCTCCAGAAGAAATGTTACAACGTTTGAATCAGGATATCTAGGATTCAGGAAATGTACATGATTTTGGTTGCAGGTAGAAGACAATATTACACTTAAGACTGAGGGTGTTAAAAAGTAAAAGTAATTAGGAAAATCCTTCAATCTTGTAAATACTAATTCAAACAAGTTACAACTGCTAAGCCATTTAAAGTTTTAAAAAAAAAGCCCCTCCCGCACAGCGGGAGAGGCTTTCTATATCTTTAACTCTTACTTTATTTTATCACCA
>Ga0115031_1000129_pt1 | contig 53112 bp, 39 predicted proteins | sample Maine_Asex4_meta_FD_87301 | JGI IMG/M metagenome (GOLD analysis project Ga0115031, IMG submission 87301) | Marine algal microbial communities from Maine, USA - Maine_Asex4_metaG | ecosystem: Host-associated > Algae > Red algae > Unclassified | place: Maine, USA | collected 2015-01-05
ATCGGGCGCGTCAATCGTTTTTGCGAGAAATCGAAATGGCGGCTGAAATACAACACGCAGGTGTCATTCGGTATCTCGGCTGGGGAGAGTCACCCCATGGCGGCCCTTACGTAATCAGCCAATGGATCGACGGAAAAACGCTTCACCAAACGCGGTCGGTTACCCCAGAAGTATTTTCTGATTACTTGCGGCAGGTCTGCTTGGCGATGGCCGAGGTCCATCAAGAGGGTATCGTGCACGGTGATCTGACGCCCAGCAATATTCTAATAAATCATTCCGACCGAATCACCATCACCGACTTCGGATTCTCGCAGCGGCCACTTGAAACCGCAGAGTCTGCTTCAAACTGCGATCAACGCGCCCCCTCCGACCACCGCGACCTTCTGCTGGGAGGAACCGTCGGCTTCGCGGCCCCCGAACAATTTTCAAATGCGTTCGGCGCGATCGGACCAAAAACGGACGTCTACGCACTGGGAGCAATCGCCTTTTGGTATCTGACCGGACGAGCACCGCATCAAACCGATTCGATCGGAGATTCGGTTGGCGATACGATTTCCGAATCGAACGTTAGGTTTGACCTACCGTCCTCAAAGATGTCGCAGGACAACAGCATTTATAACTTTGCGAAATTGGCTTTACGGAAATCGGTGGCCGACCGCCCAAGCACTGCGACACTTGTTCAAACATTCTGTTAGAAATCAAAAAGGCCGAAGCAAATCGCTTCGGCCTTTCTAATTCACATTGTTCGCGGGACCAACGAGGAGGATCGTTAATCAGGCCCCCCCGGCTACAGAAGCCCACCGTCATTTGCGGAAGGGCGGTGGGCTACGCCAACTAACACTCTCGCGTCCAATTACTTGGCTGCATCGTAGCGTTTTGCGACGGCATCCCAATCGACGACGTTGAAAAATGCTGCGATGTAATCGGGTCGCTTGTTTTGGTAGTTCAAATAGTAAGCATGTTCCCAGACATCCAAACCGACGATTGGCGTACGACCTTCCATCAGAGGGTTGTCTTGGTTAGCAGTGCTTTCGACAACTAATTTGCCGCCGTCAACGCTCAACCATGCCCAACCACTGCCAAACCGCGTCGCGGCAGCCTTGGAAAACTCTTCTTTAAATTTTTCATAGCTGCCGAACGTGCTGTCGATCGCTTCGCCCAGTGCACCCGAAGGAACTCCGCCTCCGCTACCGCTGAGGATAGACCAGAACAGAGAGTGGTTTGCATGTCCGCCACCATTGTTTTGGACGGCCGTCTTTTTGTCTGCGGGAACCGAACCCATGTCCGCGATGACTTCTTCGATCGGTTTGTCAGCCAACGGCGAGCCTTCTAAGGCGGCATTCACTTTCGTGACATATCCGTTGTGATGTTTAGAGTGATGAATCTCCATCGTCTTGGCATCGATATGCGGCTCAAGGGCGTCGTATTCGAACGGTAATTCGGGAAGGCTGTAAGCCATAATTGTCAGTACCTTTTCTAAGAATTTTTGATATTGGCAGTGCAAAAACTGCCTCTAGCTTTTTCCGTAATCTACCTTAATCACGACTAAATGACAATCACCGCGGTTGGAGCCGATTTCTAAGCCCGTGATGTTAGGCAGAAGTCTTCAAACTAAAAAAACGGCCAAGAATGAAGATTCTTGGCCGAAATGTATAGTTTCGATTTAGCCTGGCGGCAGCGAACGTTGTGCCGCCTTGCCCGACTTTGACTCGCTTAGCCTAAACCGGCGCGAACGTCTTCGGTTGCCATCTCAATGGTTATATGAGAGGCTTCGTCATTGATCATAAGGTAGCTTCTGAGATCGGCCAGCAGGTGAGGAGCAACATCGGTGTGATTGGTCGAGAACCACTTCTTCTTGCGACCTGGAAAGATCGTGACGCGGATAAAGGTGTTTTTATTTGCTCGCCCGCCCTCGTTGTCATCGGCTTCTTTAAATTCGATGTTCATCGTAAAATTGCCTTTGCGGCTGTAGTCATCCGGGGCTTCAAAATCGACCTCCATCGATAAGAACTCTTGGTCGACTCGTTGTAACCAAGCATCTTTTTCGACGATGAAGCCTCGAAGCTTCTCGACCAAAACCGGAATCGGGGTGCTGGTCTTGAACTCTTCGCAGATCAAAGCCGTATGCTCACGGCGCTGTTGCCGCCACTGCATACCCGAGAGAGAACCGTCTTCAGTAACGTTAACGTGCTGTCCCGCTTCGCGTTGGTCTGCTATGACAACACGATTTCGTCCCAACTCCTTAGCTTTCAACAGCGCCGTATCAGCGCGTACAAAGAACTCCATCGCGGTGTCGCCTTTACGTAGTTCGGAGACGCCAAAACTGGCTGAAATTGACTTTCCACCGAGCATCTTTTGCGGGGTTTTAAACAGCCCCATTCGAATTTGTTCGGCTCTCTGCAGTGCCGAATCCGTATCGCAATCGGCACAGAGGATTACGAATTCTTCGCCTCCGTATCGCGACACTAAATCTTGTGAGCGAACGTATTTTTTGAGCATTTCTGAGAATGCAACAAGCGCTTGGTCGCCAATAGCGTGTCCAAAGTTATCATTAATCGATTTAAAAAAGTCGATATCACAAATGATGATCGAGCAGTGGAACGATTCCGACTGATTGAATGCCCGTACGTACTCCTCCAGCACCCGTTCAAATTCAGCTCGATTGGCGACTTGAGTCAGGGGATCCAACACAGAAAATTCGTAGAGATCTTTCAATTGCCTTTGAAGATTAATCTCTGCTGTGTGGTCATTGAAAATGATGATGGCTCCGTTAACGTACCGCTGTTCATCAATGACAGGAGTGATCGCAACTTCAATTTTCACTTCCTGGTTCTCAGCATTTAGCGTCCTGTAGTCGGCAGTTACGGTTTCCATCGTTTCTAGGCACTTAACAATCGGGCACTGATCCATCGGGACGGAGCTACCATCCTCGAAACGCAAGTTGAAAGTTTGGGGGTAGAGTGGACGTTCGATGACCGCGTCAGAAACGATTCCTGTCATCGCTGCGGCGCCCTTGCTCCACAATTGAACTCGACACTTGTGGTCAACATAAACGACTCCACTGCGTAAGTTCTTCAGCAATTTTTGATTGAACAACTCAATCGGAAATGGTCGGTGCTTGAGGCTGCCGTCCGCCCCTCCCCCTTCATTAAAAGGCTCCCCGCTAGATGCTTGGAAAGAATGATTATCGACGGGTGCGACCTGAGCCGGTGGCTGGTGCTGAGAGTCAACAACGGGCAACTGATCTGCGCCGGACGTCACAAGTTCTTCAAGCACTGACTGTTGATGATCGGCGACATTTGTCTGTGGGCGATCCGAACCATAAGGACGCGCTGCCACGTCAGGTCCTTCCAAAAGTGCTTTGGCGCGCTCTACCTTGATACGCTGAGCTTGTTGCTCTGCGGCTAATCGCATGTCGACGACTTCATCGTCTTTATCTTGGATTATAGCTGAAGGCTGCGGTGACTGATCTTGTTCTGCTTCGACCTGTGGTGCAGCAAACGGAATATTACCTGGCTGCTCATAGCTTGGCGGAGCGGAATCTACGCTGGCGTCTTGGCCCAAGTTCTCACCAGCCGGTGCCGCAGGAGTCTGTTCAAAAGAATGGAAGCCGCCGAAAGATCCACTAGTAGCAGCAGGTGGAATCTGATGAGGACTTGCCGATACGTTTTCAGCCAAGACATTTTGCGGCACAAGAGGCGGCTGCGCATTGCCTACTCCGTGAATATTTTCCGGAGATGAATTAAAAGGTGTATCGCTGGGCTTGTTTACATCGCTAGATTCAAAAGTAGCAACGCGGCTTCCATCATCCAGTGACTGCATTGTCGTATCATCGACCGCAGGTGCTTGCTGTTGGTCATTGGCCAAATTTTGGACTAGCGACTCCATCGGATTACCCGTCGCAGGCGGAGGATTACTCGGTTGCGTTTCAAACAGTTCCTCACTTTGAGAAGATGCCGCGTTCGCTTGCAGAGCACCAAAACCGCCCATGCCGGCTAACGCCAACCCGGCAGACAAACCTGCAGCACCTGTCGGACGTCGCGCCCCAGGATTGCCAGTCGAATCAGTCGAATCAGTCAGTTCAAAGTTCTCAGGAGAATCAAGAGTCTCAATTGGGGGCTGAAATGGTGGTGTTGGCTGTGACATCAACTGATCTTCGATAGCCGGAGGGGAAGCGGGGATGGGCTCGTTCGGCAGATGCTGTTGAGTTAAAAACTGAGTTGGCTCATCAAACTGAGTTGGCTCATCAAACTGAGTTGGCAAATCTGAGGCCGGATTCTGGTTCAGGGGACTGGCGGAAAAGGAACCCGATGAGAAAGGACTGGACGTTTGCGGGGCCGGGCTGACCTCTGTGTTCTCATTCTGTGCCTCTTGTCTCTGCTCAGTAGGAGCGACCATTTCTGATTGCGTAACAAACGTTTCTCCAGGTTTATCAAACTGAGGCAGTTCCACCTCGGGCAAACTTGCCTCGGGTATTTCCACCTGGGGCAATTCCACCTGGGGTAAATCGACGAACCGCGTTTCGAATTGCTGAACTGGTTCAGGCTCTTGAAGACCGGGTGAACTTTCCTCGATTGTCTGTTGTGGCATCTGATCCGTTGGATTCTTAGCCTCGAGAAATCGCTGGCGTTCTTCTTCCTCAGCCTTTTGAAAGAATGCATCCATTTTGTTTTCAGATTGAGGCGGTTCTTCTACGGGAGCATAGGATCCCGAAAATCGGCCGGAAAGTTGGGCCAGACTCGAATCTTTTTCCTCACTGTTAACACCCTTTCGCTGTTTCTGCATCTGCGAAAGATAAGCCTGAGCTTCCAATTGCTTTGCAATTGGAATTGGCTGTGAGGAGGAAGAAAATGGGTCGTTTGTGTCAAAGTTTTGATTCGACATAGTTGTCAACCGGTTCTTTAGATGTAACAAAAGTGCTTCGAGACCGACAAAATATATATCGTCTAGGCCAAGGCGGTCCTTAAGGAGAGTGTAGATTCTGCGTAACAAGCGGAGTGATTTGCCTCGCAAACATCAGTCCGACTTAAAAAAAGCGCAGCGTTTGTATGGATCGTTAGGGCTATTAGATTTCAATATTTTTTCCTCAACTTTCACCGTGGCTATTCATGCGGATTTGCACAATTTTGAAGGAAGACCAACATCGTGTTGCGATCCAAACGTCCGAGTCCTCACTCGGGATCATAACCCTTCAAGTCTTCGGAATCCGTTCTGTTTCTCAACTGATTACGCGGGGAGCAGAGGCTAGAAAACAAATAGAAGCGGCTCCCAATAGCGGCCAACTGGAGCAGATCGACATTGATTCAGTCCGAATTGCACCGCCAATAGTGCTGGCACATCCTCGGTGCTGTCACTTTTTCACAGCCTTGTGAGGTCGGTTTCATCGAGACATTTGTCTACTCAATCGATTCATTTAATTCAGACCAACTTCAGCGCCGATAAGTTTAGTGTAAGCACCTACTTTCTTATCATCACATAGCAGTATGATTAACCGACGCAATGACCGGCGCCGTCGATTAATGAGCGAAGAATACGTTTCGACGTTCGTTGAAGCAGACGATTCTGCCACCGATGAGAACTATTCCCTAGAGAAAAATAAATCAGCAAAACGCACCTATGCGTTTGGCGCCGACCGCCGAAGCCAGTTAAAGACAACGGATCTTTTTCCCAAAACGCTTTGGGTGATCGCACTTTGTGGTCTAAATCTGTTTGGAATTGTTGCGGGCTTGAATGTACTAAATGTTTACGCTCCTGCATGGCGCCCCTACATCGGCGGCGCTAGCATGCAAGCGATTTCGCTGACCGGTTCAGGCACTCTTGCCAGCTGGATGCTTTCGATGATGCTGTTACTGACGGGACTGGCCAGCCTGCAGATATTTGCGTTGCGGAAACATCGCTGTGATGACTATGGAGGCACTTATCGAATCTGGTTGATCGTGCCACCAATCTTCTTCATCGCCAGCATTGCTGCGATTGTAGATTTTGAAGCGATTATATATCACCTGGCGTCCATAACGCAGTTGACTTCAAACGCCAACGAGTCACTGATTCCGATGACGATCAAATTGTCTGTATTAGCGCTGGTTATGTTGCGAATGTTGTTCGAAATCCGTGATTCAAAAACAGCCTTCTCAATGTTGGTGGTCGCTTGGTTGGCAATCGCCGTTTCGACGGTGCTGAACACTCAGTGGGCAGAAAACAGGATCGGTTCCCAAGAGTTGGCAATGGCCTCTGCTAACGCAGTGTTGCTCGCCACCATTTCTCTTATGCTGTCCCACATGCTATATGTGCGTTTCGTCTACCTTCATGCTCATGGCGAGATCGCGGTAAAGAGACGTGTGGCTGCAAAGTCGAAAGTCAGACCTAACAAAGCATCTCGAACGGCCAAAAGTAAGCAGCCTGCACGCTCCGCCAAGTCAGAGAACACCGCGTCTGTGTCGGTCGCAAAAGTCAGTAGAGAAACAGCATCTAAGACAAGTCAACAGTCTCCCAAGAAATTAAAGGCAGAGAGAAAAGTGGCATCCGTTGGGAACGCCGCAGCGGAAACGCCTGTTCAGCCGCTTAAGCCCGCTAAGACTAAATCCGCGTCTGCCACGGGGAAGCCGGCTCAATCACCGCCCTCGTTGAACTCTACCAGAAGTAGACCGGCGACGATGAGCGACTTCCAAACGCTGCTAAAAAATAAGCAAGCCGAGAAAGCTGCAGCCGCAGAAAGTGGGAAAAAAGGCGCCTCTGCACATCCATCACTGGTCTCGGCCCGCGATGACTCCGATGGTGCCGATGACGGAGCGATTCTTAAGATGTCCAAGGCCGAACGACGCCGGGCGCGAAAGGCAGCGAAGGCCAAACGTAAAGCGGCTTAGCACAACTTCGAGAATCCACCGGTTCTCACCTCAAACGAGTTCAACTAAAATCGAGCGCTCCAAGCAATACCAGCTCCGCAGCGTAAGCGAGTGAACTCTGCCGCACGCGACTTCATTCGCTTGCGCTGTAAACGGGCATTCGCCTTCACGCTTTTTACCTTCACTTACTCCTTTATTACCCATGACTGTCCGCACCCGATTCGCTCCATCGCCCACCGGCTACCTTCATATTGGCGGCGTGCGCACCGCACTGTTCAATTGGTTGCTGGCCAGGCAAGCCGGCGGACAGTTCATTCTCCGCATCGACGACACCGATGCGCAACGGAATCAAGACGAAGCCCTCGCTCCGATCCTAGATGGGTTTCGCTGGTTAGGCATCGACTGGGACGAAGGCCCCGAAGTCGGTGGTCCCCACGAACCCTATTTCCAGTCGCAGCGTTTAGCCAACTATCAAGCCGCTGCGGCCAAATTGTTGGAAGCCGGGCTGGCGTATCGTGACTACGCCACTACCGAAGAAATGACAGCCGAGAGAGAAGCGGCAGAGAAAGCGAAAACCGATTTCATCTACAGCCGCAAATGGATGGCTCAAACGGATGAACAAGCATCCGCGTTCGAGGCCGAAGGACGCAGCTTCGTTGTTCGATTAAAGATGCACCGCGAAGGCAAGTGCGAATTTAATGACTTGGTTGTCGGCGACGTGTCTGTCGATTGGCGTACCGAAGCCGACCATGCAATCCAACGGGCGGATGGGACTTGTTTGTACCACTTAGCCAACGTCGTCGACGATGCGGATCTTGAGATCACTCATGTTGTTCGTGGCATCGAGCACCTTTCCAATACGCCTCGTCAGATCTTCATCGCCCAAGGGCTTGGTTACGCGTTGCCTCAATATGCTCATCTTCCCTACGTCGCTGAACCCGGCAGCAAGAAGAAACTGAGCAAGCGAAAAATCGCAGATTACTTAAACAACAAAGACTTTAAACGTCTGTACCAATCTGGCGCCGACGTAGCCGAGCGAATTGGGTTGGAGACCGATCCTGCCACATTCAGTCCCGTACTGGTGGACTTCTATAAACAGATCGGCTTCGTCCCCGACGCGGTCAACAACTACCTGCTGCTATTGGGTTGGTCGTTGGATGACAAAACGGAAATGTTCTCGCGCGAAGAGATGCTGGAACACTTTTCACTGAGCAGAGTCGTCAAATCGGCGGCCAGTTTTGATCCACAGAAGCTCCAGGCGTTCCAAGGACGTTATATGGACAGCGTTCCATTGAAACAGAAGTCGAGGCTATGCAAAAAGTATTTGGAGGCGGCCAACGTTACTGACAATCCAATGGACTGCGATCACTTGGCGATGATGAAGAGCATCATTGAATCCGCCGGTGATCGTTTGTCGATGGCTGGAGACATCCTCAAGTTTGACGATTTCTTCGTAGAAGACGATCAAATGAGCTACGATCAAAAAGCTTGGCAAAAACGCATGGTCAAACCAGAGCAGGCAGGATTTCTGCTGGGCGAGTTATATAAAGTGCTGACCGTCCATCCAGAATTTTCGGCCGCAGAATTAGAAACGGCGATCAAGGAATTTTGTGAAACGCAAAGCATTAAAATGGGTGACATTATTCACGCATTGCGAGTGTCGGTGACCGGCAAAGCCGCCGGGTTTGGGATGTTCGATACGCTGGAGATCCTCGGCCAGGACCGTGTGCTCAATCGAATGGGCCTGTCGTTAGATCGGTTATCCGACGAACGAAAATCGGACTCAGCGGTCTAGATGAATTAGCCGTTTTGGCGCTAGCCACGGTTGCGTCGCGTGAAGGAACCGTGGCTAGCGCTAAAACGGCTAATTTTTGCGTTTCACGGATCAAAAAATCCGTCACGGCGTCGCCTGAAGGGCAGGGTTCCTATCGTCGGGATCTCATAAATTCGCTAAAACATCTTCTTACCGTTGGCTTTCATTTTCCTATCCCGCCAGCGACACCTTCACCGCGCATAGAACATCATGAGCAAATCAGAAACTGAATCGGTCGATTTCGTCCGCCAAATCATTCAAGAAGATATCGCCAACAAGAAAAATGATGGCGCTGTAGTAACACGATTCCCACCGGAACCCAACGGCTATTTACATATTGGACATGCCAAATCGATTTGCATCAATTTTGGTATCGCGAAAGATTTCGATGGCGTCTGTCACCTTCGTTTTGACGACACGAATCCGGAAAAAGAAGATGTCGAATACGTCGAATCCATCAAAGCCGACGTGAAGTGGCTTGGATTTGACTGGGGCGAAAACCAGTTCTTTGCCTCAGACTATTTTGAGCAGATCTATCAGTGGGCGATCAAAATGATCGAAGAAGGCAATGCCTACGTTTGCGACCTGACAACCGAAGAAGTACGTGAATACAGAGCCGGCTGGAACAAAGAAGGCAAGAACAGTCCTTATCGTGATCGTTCGGTCGAGGAGAATCTTGATCTTTTCCAGCGTATGAAGGACGGCGAATTCAAAGACGGTGAAAAATCACTACGCGCGAAGATTGACATGAATTCGCCCAACATGAACTTACGCGATCCGGCAATGTACCGAATTCGCCATCAGCACCACCATCGGACTGGTGATACCTGGTGCATCTATCCTACGTACGATTGGACGCATGGCCAATCGGATAGTCTGGAAAAGATCACCCATTCGATATGCACGCTTGAATTCGAAAATCATCGCCCGTTATACGATTGGTACATCGACGCACTCGGCATCCACCATCCGCAACAGATCGAATTCGCGCGTTTGAATCTGACTCACACTGTCATGAGCAAAAGGAAGCTGTTGGAATTAGTCGAAGGCGATTATGTATCGTCCTGGGACGATCCGCGCATGCCAACGATCAGCGGCATGCGACGGCGCGGCTATCCAGCAGTAGCGATTCGAGAATTCTGTTCACATATTGGCGTGACAAAGTTCAACGGTATGACGGATCTTGCCTTGTTGGAACTGTATGTTCGCAACAACTTAAATAAGACCGCCAACCGCGCGATGGCGATTTTGGATCCGCTGAAAGTCGTGATCGAGAACTACGCTGAGGGCAAATCTGAGATGCGTAAGGCCGTCAATAATCCTGAAGACGAATCAGCCGGTATTCGCGAGATGCCTTTCAGCCGCGAGTTGTACATCGAACGCGAAGACTTTATGGAAGATCCGCCTAAAAAATACTTCCGCATGGCGCCCGGCCGCGAAGTACGTTTGAAAAACGGATTCTTCCTTAAATGTAATGACGTCATCAAAGACGATGATGGAAACGTCACAGAATTACGCTGTACCTACGATCCTGAAACCGCAGGCGGCAAAGCGCCTGACGGACGTAAACCCAGCGGCACAATCCACTGGGTTTCTGCCCAGCACGCCATTGATGCAGAAGTACGTGTCTACAACGTGTTGTTCGAAAAGGAAAAAGCCGACGATGTGCCAGAGGGTGTTGATTGGAAAGAGACCATCAGCCCTGAAAGCTTGGTCGTGATGAAGAACGCGAAATTGGAGCCCTCATTGGCAGATGCTCAGCCGGGTGCGTGTTACCAGTTTGAACGTTTGGGCTATTTCTGTGTCGACAGCCTTGATTCAACACCCGAGAGCTTAGTTTTCAACCGGACGGCCTCTCTGAGAGATAACAAAAAGAAAAAATAGGACAAATCAGGCACTTTCAAAACCAGTCTTGGTCGTGCATGATGAATCGCTATGTTCGAACGTTGGTCACTCAAATTTCCGATTACCATTGGCGTGACGATGATCATTTTGATCATCGCCCTGATCGTTGGATGGGTCATCCTGACGACCGTCATCGCGCTTCAGTCGCCGCAAGCCAGTTTCTATTGGGGATTGCTATCGATCGGAACGTCGTTGCTGGCGATCGTACTGACGGGTGTTGTGTTCTACCTCACGCTGTCCGTCAAAGCCATCAATTTGACTCGACGCCAGTCAAATTTCATTGACAGTGTCACACACGAACTGAAGTCGCCCATCGCGTCTCTAAAACTCTACCTGCAGACGCTTGAGATTCGCGACGTTAGCGAGCAAGAGCGCAAGACGTTTCAGCGCTTCATGATGGACGACGTGGAACGTTTGGACAATTTAATCACGCATTTGCTGGAGGCGGGTCACGCTGACAAAGTCCGCAGCTACGATGTGGAAGCGGTTGATCTAGCAGAGATCATTCAGCAGGCCGTTCGTAGCGTTACGTTGCGTTATCGCGTGGACCAATCTATCGTGCAAACTGAACTTCAGCCGTGTCTGATAAGTACCACGCGCGTCGACGCGCTGATGATTTTCCGAAATTTGGTTGACAACGCTGTAAAGTACGCCGACAAAGATCCGGCGGTCTACATTTCTTTGAAGTTAGAAGACAATTTTGCGGTCTGCCGAATCTCCGACAATGGACCCGGAATTCCGATGGCGCTGAGGCGAAAGATCTTTGGCCGGTTTGTTCGTTTGGGAAGAGAACTTCGACGCGAGAAACCGGGAACAGGTCTAGGACTGTATATCGTCCGCACGCTCGTTAGACGCGCCGGTGGTAAGGTCAGTGTGCTGGACGAAGCAGAATCCAAAGGTGTGCAATCGAAAATGCAAACCACTTTTGAGGTTCGACTTCCTGCGACCCCCGTGCGAGCCAGCACGACACCCGCGGAAGTTGACCCAGCCCAAGGTACCCCATCTGAATCTACCCCATCTGAACCTGCCCCATCGAAAATCGGTGCCCAATCCGACATTCGGCCAGAAAACGACTTGCCCCAAAATGACACTCTACCGGACGCTGTAAGCTAATCAATGAGCCATATCCTTGTCGTCGATGACGAACGCCACCTTGCCGTGGGCATCAAATTTAATCTCGAAGCCGAAGGCTATCAGGTCACCGTCGCCTCCAACGGGCCGATGGCGCTTCAGATTGCGTCTGACGATTCCAACCCAGTCGATTTGATTGTCTTGGATCTAATGCTGCCGGGAATGAGCGGATACGAAGTTTGCGAACAGCTCCGCGAGGCAGGCAAACAGATGCCCGTGTTAATGCTGAGCGCTCGCACACTTTCCGAAGACCGCTCACGAGGCTTTGACGTCGGTGCGAACCAGTACATGGTCAAACCTTTCGAACTGGCGGAATTGATCAGCCGGATCAAAAATCTCCTCGGCCAGGTCAACCGGGGCGCTCAAGCGATCAAAGAAATTGGGTCGTATGAATTCGCCGATGCCAAAATCAACTTCGACACCTACGAAGTTACCGTCGGCGAGAAATCCGTCCGACTCACTCAGCTACAGATCAAAGCGCTAAAATATTTCGCTCAGAACGAAGGCAAAGTAATCTCTCGGCATCAGTTGCTGGAGGACGTTTGGGAACTGCCGGGCCACGTGACAACGCGCGCCCCCGACCAAATATTGCGCCAGCTGCGAAAGACTTTTGAACCCGATCCCAGCAAGCCGGTGCATTTTCTCACAATCCGAGACGCCGGTTATAGGTTTGTCAAAGACGGCGGCGACGGTGGTGGCTGATCCGATGTTAACAGCTCAACTTTCCGGCCGCATCGCAGGACGAGTAAATCATAAAAATTGAATTTCAAGATTGGCCAAACGTGGCATAGGCTTTCAGCCTGTGTTTGGGGTGCCCAAATTTATAGACAGGCAAGATGCCTATCCCACTTTTGAGTCGTGGAAAACCACTAGTTCGAAACGTCGACATCTGACAACGTTTGCATTTTCAGTTCCCGTTTTTTCTCTAGCGGTGCCTGATAATCGTGGCCGAACGTGGTTTGTTCCCAGCTGCCATAATTGGGATTGGGCGTCACGAACCACGATTGGCCCCAATTCTTCTTGTTCGCGAGATACAATTGCGATCGTTGTTCAATCGTGAGATTTTTAGCGGAAAGAAAGTCGTTCAAGTCATCGCCAATCAGTAATAGCACGCGATACTTTTTGGCCACCGCCCGACGCCGGCTGGCTTTATCCGACGACCAACCGGGCTGTTCGTTCTTGCTGAGAATTCGATCAGGATCACTCTCCAGCATCAGTCCTTGCGAAATCAAATTATCGCGAGTGGCAGATTCGACGGATGCCTCGCGATTGGTGACAAAGAAAATTTTCACGCCACTGGCACGGCAAGCCTGAATAAACTCAACCGCTCCAACGATCGCGGGCGATGCTCTTTTTTGAACGAACTCATTCCAAACGCCAGATTCGTACTCAGTATCGGACTGGATCAATTCCATCTGAAAAACCGAGTTGTCCAACATCGTTTCGTCGACATCGACGACAACGCAAGGCGGACGCGTGTTGGCAGCTGCACCAGTCTGTTCTTGGGAAACTAAGGCATTCCAATTGGGATCGACTAAAGCCTCACCCAGCTTCCTCGTAGCAGCGACAAATGTCTGCAGCGTGAGTGCGTCGAATTCGGCTGACGTTCGTAACCAAAGCAAAGCATCTAGGTCTTCATGCGCGCCTGTGGAAGTCGACTCTTGGGAATTAAGAGCTTCGTCGGTGCCTGAAGCTTGAAGAATCGAACTAACACGTGGCGGCGGTGTCGGCGAAGCGTTGGAACTTAGAAATGGATCTAGCACTTCCGTTTTCTTGGGCGGCGTTGATCGCGACGTCCGACGCTGGGCAGACATTGACGAAGCCTTCAACTCGGAATTCTTAAGATTGCTCAAAAGCACGCTTTGCGCGAAAACTTTTTGCGTATGGAAAACGCAAACTGCGATTAGTAGAATCGGTAATGCCGACGAAATAATTCGACGAGTAGGTTTCTTTGGCGAGTATTGCAACATCAAATTCACTTCTGGTTCACCTTCAAATTTATGAGCGCTGCGTTTGCCTCGCCGAGATTATTATAGTTCACCTCGCAGCGTGTAAAATCCATGATCTTAAAAAAGAAAAAGCGGCCTTCTAAGCAGAATGCCGCTTCATGGAATCTAAAATTTCAACGCGCGAATCTTCACCGCACCTTCGACAGGTGGATTAAAGTTCTGTGACAACGGCCTTCTTGGCCATCGCTTTTTCAGACGGCAAACGAACATCCCAAGCCATCCCTACCAACTCCAATGATCGGATAATGACCCAACTGAGATCAAACTGCCACCACTTCAGGCCGTGTCGAGCCGACGAGGGAAAAGCGTGGTGATTGTTGTGCCAACCTTCGCCGTGGCTGAAAATGCCAAAGAGAACATTATTACGAGAGTCGTCCGACGATTTGAAGTCGCGACTGCCCCAGACGTGGCAAACCGAATTAATCGCCCACGTCATATGGTGAGTGAAACAAACGCGGGCCAGTCCACCCCACAATAGCCCCAACAACGCACCTTGGATTGACATCGTCACCACCCCCGCAAATACCATCGGAATGGCTAGACTGGCGACCACCCACCAAACGTAATTGCGGTCGATCGACATCAGGTAATCTTCCTGAATCAGATCCGGAATATATTTGGCTCTTTCTTCTTTGGACCAGTTGCTGATGAACAGCCAACCGACGTGAGAATGGAAGAATCCTTTCACCTGATTCACGATGCCGTCTCCTGCCAGATGCGGTGAGTGCGGATCGCCTTCGTGATCGCTAAACTGATGATGCTTGCGATGAACCATGCACCAATCGATCGGCGAACCTTCAACGGCCAAGGCTCCCAGAGAAGCCCAAAAATGACGGATCGGTTTGTATGTTTCAAACGACCGATGAGTTAGCTGGCGATGGTATCCAATTGTGATGCCCAATCCAGTCAGGTACCAGCCTCCCACCAGCATTCCCAAATACAACCAACCCATGAATCCGTACTGCCAAGTAGTGATGATCGTGGCGATCAAAGCCAGCAGTGGGAAAACGACAACGCACAGCATCACGATTTTGCGACCGGTGCTCATTTCTTCGTGGTCATGATGCTGGTGGTGCCCATGATGATGACCGTGCTCATCGTCGCGTTCCATAGCAGCAAACGGATCATGCTCAGCTTGCTTGGAGGCGGGTTGAGCAACGAGTCCATCCGACAGACGCTTCTTGTTCTCTACGTCATTCTCAACGGTGTTTGTGTCGTGAGCAGTCGCCATAGAAATTCCTTTACTTGCCAAAGCGGCGGGGATAAATGGATTTGATTGAAATTGGAGTAGGTTGAATCCTGTGCTGTAGTGAGCGAACGCACCAGCAGCAAAATCCACGAGGTTACCAAGGCTAGAGTATAGGGATTATCGGAAAAACCTTAGTCCCCACACCGTCTGCAGCATGTAATAGTTATGTAATTAAAGTCATCCAGCTGGCAAACCACACGGATCACAATCGCAGCACCTAATAACAGCCGTCAGGGGTTGGGCACCGATAAATGGGCTAATTTCGGGTCGTTTAGTAATAGATCCCCGCTCGTTGCGTCTCAGTTGTGAAGTCGAGTACAATGAGAAAATATGAAGGGGTCACTGACCGATCTGTTTTGCCGTTTATTGCGTATAAAGGCTACGATTCATCCGCTGTTTAGATAATCACCACAGACCGCTCCAGGAGCAACAGAAGTCGATAATTATCAACTTCGTTGAAGGCTCATGTACTCGACCGAAAGTCAATCGATGTCTACCGAACCCTATGACTGGGTAGAAAAACTCAAAAGTGAGTCAGATCGCGATGAAGCGATTGCAAAACTCCGGGAAGTCCTCATGCGCGGACTGAGAGGTGCATTTTTTCGGCGTGGACAAGACGAAGCGTTCTGTGAGGACATTTGCCAAGAGTCTTTGATCCGTATTATGAAAAACATCGACTCATTTGAAGGACGTAGTAAATTCACGACTTGGGCGATATCAATTGCGATCAGGGTCGGAATCTCTGAACTTCGACGAAGACATCACAAAGACGTTTCCCTAGATGCAATCACCTCTGGCGATGATTTGAAAATTGAGCTAGCGGTTGCCGAAGAAGACGTCTCCGGCAATGCACTTGACCAACGCGTCATTCTCGCAACTCTAGGTGATTTGATCGAAAACCAACTGACCGACAAGCAACGCACCGTCGTTCGTGCTCTGCTGGGTGGAATGCCAGTAGAAGAAATTGCTCGGCGAACCGGCAGTAATCGAAATGCGGTCTATAAACTCTTCCACGATGCCAAACAACGTCTGAAATCCGGATTCGAAAAATCCGATTTTTCACTATCGGAAATCGAAAGCGTTTTCGCCTAACAGAAACCCCACCCTAAGATGCCACTTTCCAAACAACAAATTGAAACTTTGATATCGCTTGTCATTAATTCAACTCCCGACTCGATTTCATGCGATGGGTGTTTGGACGACGTTGCACAGTTTGCCGAAACCGAATTGGTAGGAAGTTCTTTGTGCGAATCGATGCTGAAAGTTAAGGAACATCTCAAAAATTGCCCGTGCTGCAATGATGAATACCAATCTTTACTCGAAGCATTAAAGTCGCTTAGCGACTAATAAAAAATCGGCAAGCCAAACTTAGTTGAATCGGCAGTCGTAGCAGAGAAGCAGCCGAGCGGCCGCCATTGGCAGATCTCCCGGCGTCTTAGTCAAAATGTCCACTTGCGATTCGCCGAAAAACTCCGCCAAATCAATGAGCTTTTGGCAGCCAGCTGGAAACTTAGCGGCCGCCATCGTATCTTAGTGCGTGTCCCCCTCCTTCCCCGTTCTACTCTTCAGCCTCACCTACTTTCCGTATGGCCAGGAAAAATCCACGCCGCAACATCTCCCGTATTGAAACGAAAAGTGAAGCCGGGAGAGTTTACGGCGGCTGGGAAGTTCGTATCCAGCGCCGGGGAGTGAAAACCGAAAAGTTCTTCGGTGACCAACGCTATGGCGGTAAACGAAAATCGCTTGCCGTAGCCAAAGCGTTTCGCGACAAAATCGAAGCCTCCACTGAAAAATACTCTGTTAAGGATCTCGCGGCAGTCCCTTCTTCGCGAAATAAGTCTGGCGTCGTCGGTGTTCGGCTGCATAAGCAGAAAGACGCGCGCGGCGAATTCGAATATCACTACTGGTATTGGGTCGCACAGTGGACCAACGCCAACGGAAAACGGAAGACAAAGGCCTTCTCGATCCACCAACATGGGGACGAAGAAGCATATAAGTTGGCTTGCCAAGCACGTCTAGACGGTGTCGAGGAAGCCGGGCGATAGGAATCACAGGAAAAATTCGGGCATTCTGCTAGCAAAAGATGAGCATCCGCCACGGCCGTTAAACTTGACCCATCTTAACTAACCCGAACTTTTCCTGTGAATCTGTAGTGATCATAGGCCAAGATCCGATTAGGTAAAAGATGCCGCGTGTTAACGGTGTCACACCTTCAAGAACGGATATAAACCGGGTTTAGTGACCACTGAGATCGATCGGGTTGATTTAATGAATAAACTAATATTTCTCGCTTTGGCCGTTATTTCGGTAGCCTTGGCTGAACAATCTTGCCACGGCCAAGACTGGCGCGACCCTGCGTTTCAGCAGGCACTGCCACAATACTACCCGCCTAATCGCTATCCGCTTGGCGATTCAAGTGATGATATTCCTCGGACCAGTTTGCCTTCCACAGCGAATCCTCATCCCAAAACAGCTTTCCCCCAGCCATCCAATGCGGTGAAGTCTCTCAACGGTACCTCTAAAGCACCTCAAGCGACTCCACTTTCAAAGAAAGCACCAAGTCCAAAGCCTTTAACGAAAAAGCCAGTGGCCAAACGTTTGGACGCCAAGAAATCCGCCGCAATAAAAACTGATAAAGAGAAAAAGACAAAGCCCGTTAAATCATCTCCTCCGGTCATCACCTACGATATCTACAGAGACGGCTCACGATTCCCGATCGATCCCAGAAAACCATGTTCGGTGTGTCGACGCTCGGTGGGAAATTGCAGCTGCGGCGTTGCTCACGGCCAATGCGGACCTGGAAACCACGGCCAGCCTTATCAAGAAAAAGAGCCCGGTGGATTCGCTTGCGGTAAAAAATGCTCTAACAAACGTCCTTTGTTTTCTGTCTATTGGCCCCGGCCGTTTTCAGCCAAGCGGGCAGAAGGACATCCACACCGTTGTAACTGCAATCAATGCATTAAACAAATCAACGATCGCTTTGATCACCTAATTGATTTTAAGCTGATCGATTACCAGCGGACGGACAACGGTCACTGCGGGCCCGAGGCAGATCGTTTTGGGTGTCTTGGGGAATCCAAGTATCAGGGTTTGGGCATGCACAGCTTCTAGTTGCCAAGCATCGTTAATGCCGACATTCACTGTTGAATTAACCTTAGTATTTCGTCGTGAAACAATCCATTGGACCCAATCGAGTCCCCTGAATCGATGCTCGGTGCACCCGACCAATCGGAAAAACGACCACCCGCTTCTTGGATAATGGGCTGAACTGCCGCCGCATCCCAAACATTGAGGATTGGGTCAATCATCACATCGACTTGCCCCGTTGCGACCAAAAGGTAGCCGTAGACATCGCCCCACGTCCGAACGAAGTAGACGCTATCAGCGAGCCGCCCATACACGTCAACGCCGTCACGCTCGTTGAAAGTCTCGACCTCCGAAGTAGACAGCACGGCATCGCCAATCTTTTCAGTTGCCGAAACGCGTGCTCGACGCGCGGGTTCATCACCCTTGAAATGCCAAGCTCCCTGTCCGGTCGATGCAAAAATTCCTTCGTCGATGCCCGGCAGATAAACCGAACCGATCACGCTTTGTCGAATGCCGTTGTCGGTGGTTCGTTCGACGGCAACCATTGTCCCGTAAAGCGGAACGCCGCAAATGAACGATTTCGTTCCGTCGATGGGATCAAGAATCCAGTTGAATTCCGATGTCCCTTCGGTCACGCCAAACTCTTCACCAACAATTCCATCATCGGGGAAGGCTTTCGCGATTTGTTCTCGCAAGAACGTTTCCGCTTCTTGATCCGCAATGGTCAACGGAGAACCGTCCCCCTTGCGGATCACTTTGAGATCTTCATTTCGAAAATGTTTGAGCGTCAGCTTTCCCGCGGCGACCGCAATGCGATTGGCCAGCGCTAATCGGTCGCCGACTTCAGCTGAACCGTCGAAATCAAATGTCTCTGCGGCGTCAGTCATGACAGTTCTTGCTGAGAGGTTGTGGGATCAGATATTTCTTCTGGTGGGGCGAGAAACAATGCATGAAAGAACAACAAAGCCGCACCACAAACCAACCAACAGTCGGCGAAATTGAAATTTGGCCAAGGATCAAAAAAGGGGACGCCCTGCAATCGGAATAAAATCCAATCACGCACGTTGGTGTGAATTTCGGGCGGATAGCTTGGCATCGCGCCCAGTCCAACGCGGTCATACAGATTGCCTAAGATTCCGCCGGTGATCAAAGCAAGCGTAAACGTCAGCCACCGGTCTGTGGCTCCCTTGAACACGAACAGCCAGCCAAGAATCACACAGATTGCGACAATAGAAAGAATGGCGAACACCCAGCTATAACCGCTGCCCATTCCAAACAAGGCTCCAGGGTTGGTAGACGTTTGTAGCCCAAAGATGCCTTCGACCCACCAATGCGGATACTGTCCCAGCGACGTTGGATCAAAATAGTGCTTGAACGCCAAGTGTTTGCTGACTAAATCAGCGGCAAGGCCAGCAGCAGCGATACAAAAAAACAGGATGAAACGACTGGCGGGCAGTCGTCCATCCTGTTTCAAAATCTTGTCTTGCTGCGTCTGCGGCAGTGCACTGCCTAACACTGGCTCCGAACGATTAGTAAGTGTCTTCTTCGAGTTCACTTGCACACTTAACACAATGGGGCGTATAGGGAATCGCTTTGAGCCGCGTCTTGGGGATCTTTCCCGAGCACTCGGTGCAGAAACCATAAAGGCCGCCTTCGATACGTTCAAGAGCCCCTTCGATTTGGGTTAACGTTTCGCCTTCGCTGTTCATCAACAGAATCGTATTATCCTGCTCGTAAGTATCGCTTCCCCTGTCAGCAATGTGACTGGGAACCGCCGATGATGAACTGCCGCCAGAACCAGAGGAAGAGAGCGCCGCATTGGCCAATGTCGAAACATCACCTCGCAAACGGGCTCGCAATTCAATCAGCATTTCCTTGAAAGGTCGAACCTCTGTCTTTTTCATTTTTGCCATCTCGTTCCTCTTTCCTATTTACCGCTTGATAGCGGTGATTTACCGTCAGCTATTGCGGAGCTAAGAGTCCGAAATCGCCTTTGCGTTTAAGAGTCGCATTTTAGGAACGGTCCTTACGTTCGTCAAACAGCTTCTCACAGACCGCCTTAACATTGGGCTCAAAAACGCTTAAAAACATACACATCAACAACTTACGAACAAAAACTGATGGCAAATTTACGTGACAAGATGTGAATTACCGCCATTGTTCTACTGTTGGAACCTCAATTGCCTGCCTTTGTTACGTAAATTCTTAAACAGTTGTTTCGGAATTAATATATTTTTTTCACAGAATGGGGCATATGCGCGGCTCAGGCCCACTTTAACGGCAAAATATTCAGCGTTGGCAAACCAAGCCTGGACACTTATCCCACCACTGTCGGAGCCTGGCGGGTTCCTCGATCGCCGATTGTTGGGACGTAATCGGACGTATTTGAGGTTCTTTCTGCGTTTCTAGTCGTTGTCGTTTTGATGGCTTCCGATGGCACGATAAGTCGCTTACGATCTTCGGTTTTGGAACTCCATCAGTCAATTTCGACGATCCGAACATGATAAAACTTGCCATTAACGGCGCCGCCGGCCGCATGGGCCACCGCCTAATCGACCTCGCCTCCCAAGACGAAACGCTCCAATTGGTGGCTGCCGTGGATGCTCAGGGCCATCCTGCGATTGGTCACGACGCCGGGATCGTCGCTGGTGCCGGAGAACTAAAGCTGCCAATCACCGATTCCTATCCTCAGTGTGAAGCCGTTATTGACTTTTCGACGGTTGCGGGTGCGACCAAGGCAATCCAATTCTGCCATCAGAATTCGGTTCCTTTGGTCATGGCGACAACGGGACTTGAGGCCCAGCAAGAGAAACTTCTCCATGACGCGGCCTCAGTGATTCCAATTGTTTGGGCGCCCAGCATGAGTATGGCTGTGAACCTCACGATGAAGCTAACTCAGATCGCCGGTGAAGCGCTTAAAGATCACGCCACTGGCGTCGACGTTGAAATCATCGAACGTCACCATCGCTTCAAAGCAGATTCCCCCAGTGGCACGGCGCTGAAGTTTGGTGATATCGCAGCTACCGCGATGGGGATTTCCAATCACGTTCACGGACGCGAAGGCATGGTCGGTCAAAGACCTCATGATGAAATCGGTTACCACGCCGTCCGAACCGGAGACAACCCTGGCGAACACACGATCGTCTTTGGCACGTTAGGCGAGACGATTGAACTGAAAGTCGGAGCTTCCAACCGAGATTGTTACGCCAGTGGTGCTTTGGCGGCGGCAAAGTTTGCCGTGAAGCAATCGCCAGGCATCTACGACATGTATGACGTGTTGAATTTGAAGTAAACAGGCAACTCATGGCCAAATGCGATGAAGGTTATCTATGCAGCGTCTGCGGCGAAGACGTCGCCAACGTCACCGACAGCGATCTTTACTTGCGCTACGTGATTGGCAGCGTCGATCCTGAACTTTTGCACTCGACGCCCGAACGTCACATTCGCTGTAATCCTGCACTGGCACAGTTTATCGTCGCCGAAGATTTTGAATCGGTTGTGCTCAACGACGAATTTTCCAAAGCCCATTTAGATTCCGAGTATGTTCAGCAGCGCGAATCTTTAGTCACCCGCGGTTACCGCAGACTGTTTGAGCTCCGTCAAATGCAGGACACGTCGATTTTGGAATTCCCTCTTCCCGAAGTCATCGATGCGATGAACAATCGCTAAGAAAGAACGCTCAGTGATCCACTCAGACATCGCAAAGGTCGCAGGCGCGGCTGTTGATACTGCTGCGGCGATCATCAAACGCTACTTTGCAGATCTACCGAATTCCAACACCACCGAAAAAACAACAGCTGGACAAACGCAAGGACTGGTCACCGCCGCTGACGTGGAGGCCGAACACGCAATCATCGCGACGATTCGCGCCGCCTTCCCGACACATCAGTTTCTTGCCGAAGAAAACGTGGAAGGAGTCGATCAACGGAAACTTCTGGAAGCAGAACATTTATGGGTGATCGATCCGTTGGACGGCACGAATAATTTTGCTCATGGTATCCCTCATTTTGCAATTTCGATCGCTTACTATGTCCACGGCGTCGCTGAATTTGGATTAATCAGAAACGTGACCTCCGGCGATGACTACAGCTGCTCAAAAGGGCAGGGGGCCTTCGTCAATGGTAAAACGGCTTCTGTCAGTCCTGCGACCGAGCTGAACCAAACGATGATCGGCGTTGGGTTTTATTACGATCGTGGTGACATGATGCAAGCCACGCTCTGGGCGGTGAAGCAATTTTTTCGACACGAGATTCATGGCATTCGGCGGTTCGGCACCGCAGCATTAGATTTAGTTCACGTAGGAACCGGTCGGTTCGGAGGGTTTTTCGAGTACACTCTGTCACCGTGGGACTTTGCCGCGGGCCGCCTATTCGTCGAAGAAGCTGGCGGCACGATCACCACCTGCTGTGGCGATCGGTTGCCATTGGAAAAGTCGTCAGTGTTGGCCTCTAACGGTCACCTTCACAAAGAAATGCTAAAGATCGTTTCCCAATACAAACCTAAGAACTGACGTCAGCTACGATGCCTAAAGAAACGCATGAGATCACTGTTTCGCACGAACAAGTCGGCCGGACCGACCATATCGTCCGCGACGCCACCGGCCTGCCTCGCAGCCAAGTCGACCGCTTGTTTCAAAACAAGTGCGTACGGGTTAATAAAAAAATCTGTTCGGATACTTTCTTCCGTGTCACGGCGGGCGACACTGTGCAGATCGACTTCGATCCCAAAGGCGGCTATCAAGAGAAAAAGAAAGCGTGGGCCGACCGAACCTTCGAGGTCATTTTTGAAGATTCCTGGATCTTGGTGGTCAACAAAAGGGCAGGGGTGCTGAGCCTTCCAACCGAAAAATCAAAGGGCAACACACTCTTTGATCGCTTGAAGTTATTCGTGAATCATTCCCGATCCGGACGCGACTGCTTTGTCGTGCATCGTTTGGACCGTGAGATCAGCGGACTGTTAGTGTTCGCCAAATCCAACGTCGGTGCGGAGCTGTTGCAGGCTCAGTTTGCCGACCACGCACCGGTTAGGAAGTTCACAGCAATCGTCAACGGCAACCTCCAACCGGAAACCGGCACGTTTGAATCCTATCTTACGACCGCCTCCAATCTGGACCAATACAGAGTTTACAACGCCGAAGACGGCCAACACGCTGTCACTGATTACAAAGTCATCACCACTAAACTGGACACCACCGTCGTCGAACTGACGATGAAAACGGCGCGTCGGCATCAGATGCGAGTCCACTTGGCTGACGCCGGACATCCCATTCTTGCCGATCCCCGATATGGCAAAAAAAACTCGATGCATCGCGATTGGAAGAGAAAACGGATGGCGATCCACGGTCACTTCTTAGAATTTACGCACCCAGAAAGCGGCGAGAAAATGACATTCACAACGCCGATCCCCCAAGCCATCAAACGCTTCCGCCCGATGCCGATCGAAGAAGACGTTGAATAGTCCTTTTCCAATCGAAGCCGCTGCGCCGGCATCTTACAGTTGCAAACTGCTTAGACCGTAGTTTTAGCTTTTCTGCGGCGCGTGACAGGTTGAAAACGCACTTGCTCAATTAACCTCAGACGACCGAAAAAAGATTAGAAGTTCCAATCAGACCTCGATAAGCGATATGAGCCGCGTTTGGCTTACGCTTCTATCATTTCCAATGACTTTTCGGATTCTCCGTCCATCGTGGCCAACTCACGTTGCAAAATCTTTAACAGTGTTTGCAAAAAAACGACCACCATCGGACCAATCAAAATCCCAATCGGGCCCAACGCCGTCACGCCGCCAAGCACGCTTAACAGTGCCAGCAGCGGATGAAGATTCGAAGTGCCGTGCAGCACGAAGGGCTTGATGAAGTTATCCGCCATCGAGATCACTGCCACACCGTAGATCGCCAAACCGATCGCAGCAGCGAGGTTATTGTCAAAAAAGTATAGATACAACGCACACGGAATCCAGACCGCAGCAGCCCCCACAAACGGCACCATCGCCAACACAGCCGAAAGCACCGTCAGCAGAAAAATAGAATCCAGTCCGACAAAATAGAATCCGATTCCCGCCAAAAGACCTTGAGCCAGCGCCGACAGCAATGTTGCAACAACCACCGCGCGACTAACGTTGGCAAATTCATCGACAAGCGCCACCTCATGAGCATCATCTAGCGGCGAAAGCCCCTTGAACGATTCCAACATCGCAGGTCCGTCCAGTAAAAAGAAATACAGGCTGATGATCATGATCGCGCTGCCCAGCAACAGGCTTCCCAAGACTGATCCCGCAAAACCACCGAAACGGACCACCTGATCCTTGAGAAATTCCCCGCCCAAGTTCGCGTATCCCTGCAATTTCTCGTCCGTCGGATTTAAAAATTCGACCGCAAACGCGCGCGTTCGTCCGCCCAGCAAATTATACTTAAATGCGTCAAAACTCTGCGCCGTTTCATGAACCAACTCGCGATAGTCGTGAAGGTTTGAATTGTATTGATCATATGCATCATTGTCGCCTTTATCTTTTGAGGCTTGCAGGTCGGTGTTTAAAACTTGGCGTTGAACATCTCTAGCCTTCATCAGCAAACCATAAAATTCTTGCCACTTTTGCTCTACCGGTTTTAATTCCGAGGAATCATCTGAGCTTTCAGTTTCTCCCGTAGCCTCCGAAGAAGGCGCTTCATCACTTTTTGCAGCGGGATAGTTTTCCGCCGCAGCGATCTGATCGGAGGCATCAATGATCTCAAACAATTCCGAACTATGCGATTCGAGGTCGCTTTGATCGGTCAGCGAAAGGGACTGCAAAGTAAAGAGTCGTGCGTCGATGTTACGGACTTCATTTGCATTGGGCAGATCGAGCTTGAGTTTCGTGCGAGCGTCCTGAATGTCGCTGAGAATTTTTACAGAATTGAACTGCCTTAGCACGTCGCGTCCCTCCGCTGCCGCCATCACAATCAACAGCCCGATTGGCACCAGCACGGCCAACAAAATCGAAAGCGTCGTCAACATGGCAGAAAGGGCTTGTCTGCCACGCGTTTGGGCGAGCATCCAACGATGCAGTGGTCGAAAAATTACGACCAACAGCGCAGCCAAAAACAACGGAATCAGAAACCGCGCCATCACCCAGTAGAAGATCACCCCCACCAAGCCGATAACGCCTAAGAGAAAAATAAACGAAAAATAGCGGGCCACCGGTTTGCTGTTTGGAAGATCGCTATCAACGAGGGGAGTCAGTAGCATTTTTTCAGCGGTCGATTCTCGCTCGGCTTCCGCTGATTCGGCCGCTTGAACAGAATCGCTACGTCCAATCGGCTCATCTACGGGATCTTCATCGTGTTTTGGTTCGTCAGTCATTTGTAATCAATTCTTTGAAACGATATCTCAAACAAAGGTGGCAATCCGGAGGGTAACTCTATCGCCAGTCCTTCAATTTATTGACGTGATTGGGGCGTGATCTTCATTTCAACACGTTCACCTGAACGCATCACAGCGATCGAAGTTTCCTGTCCAACTTTTAACCCGTCGATGGCGGCGGTGTAGTCGTAAATGTTCTCGATATTTTGACCGGCAAGTTCGACGATAATGTCGCCACCTTTCACACCGGCCACATCCGCCGGAGCACCCGCGGTTGCACCTGACAATTTCACTCCAACAACCTCATCACCGTAACTCGGCACCGTGCCTAAATAGGCTCTCACTCCGCCTCGGAGGGCCTGTTTGGGTTTGGATTCTTGACGCAGGTATTTTGGTTTGGTTTCTGCTTTGGACAAATCAGCGGCCACCAGTCCCATTAGTTTCGCAATTCGAGCCGCATCGGGATAGTTCAGTTTCTCCGGCGTGTCACGCGGCGTGTGATAGTCGCTGTGAGAACCGGTAAACGCCGAAAGAATAGGTACGCCCGCTTGATAGAACGACGTCGCATCGGTGGGGAGATCGGTATCGTCAGACAACGTCAGCGGCAATCCCACCACCACATTCTTACGTTCGATGATCTTTGGCCAAGCGTCGCTGCTGCCGATGCCTTGCAAGACGAGCTTGTCTTCCAACCGCCCGACCATGTCCATATTCAAAGCCGCTACGACGTTTAGGCCTTTATCGTCCTCCTCGAGCGAGTCCGTTTTCATCTTGATCGCGACTTCATTTTTTAAGTACTTAGCGATGGTTGTTTTCAATGCATCCACTTCGCCTACTTCCACATCGCCGGCGGCGACTATCTCGACAGGAAATGTCTCTGACATTTTCTCAACGACACGCAGGTTGTCCTCTAACTCTTGAATCGTGATCGCTTCACCGTTGAGTTCGTACTTTTCATTGGCAAGAACAGTGATGATGAAATCGTGGGCGGCCGACTTATCCTCTGAGTCTTCTGATTCATCTGAACGCTTGCCATCTACCGCTCCCTTTAACATCGTATCGGTGAAATGTTTGGAGCCATGCAGTCCCAACTCTTCCCCAGACCAAGCCGCGAAGATAATGTCGCGATTTAAGGCGCCGGCCTTCCCCACCTTCTTCAGATTGGACAAAAATTCGGCAATCTCCAACATCGCCGCTACGCCCGACGCATTGTCGTCAGCACCAACGTGAATTTGGCCTTGTTGATCTTCTTTGGCTAACGAGGATGCCGAACCTTTTCCAAGATGGTCAATGTGAGCGCCGATGACAATCACTTCGTCAGAAGGTTGATCGCCGAACTGCAACCGGGCGACCACATTGCGTCCTCGTCCTGTGGTCTGTTTTACTGCGACATTGGCCGCGATGCTAAGCTCTTTGAGGTCAAAGCCCATCGCGGGCTGGCCGCTGTCGAACTTCTTCTGCAGATCTTCAAGGTCTTTGTCATTGGCCTCAAACCATTGCCGCGCGACATCGTCGGTGATGCTGATCGCGGCGATACTGGAACCAGAGGGCGCGAAATCATTTCGCAGCGGCACCAACTGTTTTCGTACTTGCGATGTCGGCCCACTGACAACGATCATGCCGATCGCTCCTTTTTGTCGCGCGTGAAAAAGTTTCTTCCGCAGTCCCGAATAAAACTTGAGATGTTGGCGATGTTCTGGTGTTACGTCTTCGGGAACAAACCGGAAGACGACCACCCATTTGTCTTTTACATCCAGATGAACATAAGAATCGTATTCATCAAATTTTTCGGTTTTGGGTGCGACGATTCCATAGCCGGCAAAGACGACTTCCTTTTGTTCAACTTTCGTATTTCCAGAAAACGTCAGCGGCCGGAAATCTTCTGCATTTACGGTTTGCCAGTTGCCGTCTTTTGCTGACCATGAGAGGGCGTTGCCCGGCAGAAGCTGAGCTCCTTGGGGGAAATCGAAGGGCTGAAAGTAACTGTCTCCAGCCACTTTCTGGCAACCGAGATAGCTGAGGTAAGCCGCGACATACGCCGTGGCATTGCGTTCGCCGGCACTTCCAGTCATGCGTCCGCCAAGCTCTTTGCGGCACAAATAATCTACGTGGCGAAAGATATCAGCAGCTTCGAAATCGCTACTACCCATCTTGGCCGCAGCCGTTCCAAGCTTAGAAGCTTCGCTGGGGGAAGTATTTTCGTTAGGCAATTTGTCTTTAACAAGCGACTTCTTCAACAAAGATTCTGTCTCCGGAGTCGCAGACGCGCTAGTCTCCAACGCTTTGTTGGCCGCGTCATGGTCCCAATCAGCCAGATAGATCTGAGATTGCTTTTTTGAATTTCGATTGGAGGTCCAAGTCAGTTTTTTTCCATCAGGCGTAAAACTGGCCAACCCATCAAACCCTTCGGTGTCCGTGACGCGCAATGGCGAAGAGATGGCGCTTGGATCGGCATCAACGATATACAATTCGAAATTATTGAACCCATGTTTATTGGTGGTAAAAACCAAGTAGTCACCCGAGGGATGGTAAAACGGTGCCCAGCTCATGACGTTCAATTTTGTCAATTGCTGCTGATCGGAACCATCAATGTTCATCGTGAAAATCTCGGCCAGCAGTCCATCTTTAGAGAATCGACGCCAGCAAATCCGTTTGCCGTCTGGGGAGAAAAATGGGCCGCCGTCATATCCAGGCACCTCCGTCAATTGCCGCACGTCGCTGCCGTCAGCGTTCATGACAAAAATGTCCATCATGAATGAAGGATCTGTGTCGAACAGTTTTTGGTCGGCATCAGACAGCTTCGTTGTGTACGCGTTTCGATTGGAGGCAAATGCGATCAACTTCCCGTCAGGAGAATAAGATCCCTCCGCGTCGTAGCCTTGGGCATCAGTCAATTGCCGATACGTCTTCGTTTGTCGATCGTAGGCCACGATCTCGTACTCAGCATCGTAGTCCCAAGAATACCGGCGAGTCTCTCCCGATTCGCGAAACGCTAGTTCGTCGATCTGTTTCTGTTTGGCCTTGGAATCGAACTGAGTTGAAGCGAACAACACTCGATTTCCGTCGGGATGCAACCAAGCACAGGTTGTCTTACCGAATCCTGGCGAGATCGGCATCGTGTCGCCAGTCTCAAAATCGAGAGTGTAAATCTGAAAGAATGGGTTATCACCACGTCGTTCACTTTGGAACACCATTTCTGATGCGCTGCTGCCTGATCCAAAATACCCTTCGCCGGACCGGAGGCCTTCAAACGTGATCTGTCTCACGTTTTGCAATAGCTGGTCTTCGATCGACGCGGGAGGTTCATTTAAATTAGGCTGGGGCTGTGCAGGCTCCGCAGCGGCGACCAGCGTTTGTGTAAAAGTAGCTGGCAAAAAGCATGTGGTGAAAACGATAGCAAACAGATAAAAGAATTCGGCTGGGCGAAAAATTTGAAGCAACATGGGCAGCGCTGACAGGAAAAATGGAATCGAAGATTTGACAACAGAAGACCCTATTTTCGCTAAAATTGCTTTTGATGCTACCGACCTTGCGATACGTTGGAAGTTTCTGCGACATATTGAACGTTGCCGTAAATTCACAGCAACGTTTTCACGACTGGCGCGTTAAAATCAGCTCCCATCGTCTGCCGTTTGCTTTGATGTTGTTTCCTCAAAAAAGCTGCGGTTCATTATAGCCGGTCGGGTAAGTACAACGCTTGCTTCTGACTTCGAAAAAATTCAATAATTCCACCGGCCTTCGGGCCAAGGACGCTCCCATGATTGCCAACCGTAGCTATGACTGTATTGTGGTCGGAGGTGGGCCCGGCGGATCGACTGCAGCGGCCATCGTGGCCGAACAAGGGCACTCGGTTCTTCTGATTGAACGCGACACCGTCCCGCGCGAACACGTCGGTGAATCACTGATGCCAGAAGCGTATTGGATCTTTGAACGACTGGGGATCGTCCATGAGATGGATCGCGTTGGCTTCACACGAAAGCACGGTGTTCAATTCGTCAGTAGCAATGGTAAGGAATCAAAGCCATTCATATTTGCCGACCACGACGATCGCCCCAGCAAAGAAAGCTGGCATGTTAAACGCGATCAATTCGATAAACTTCTCTACGACACTGCTTACAATCGCGGTGCGACTTGCATCGATAATACCCGCGTCGTCGAAATTGATATCCGAAAGAAGGGACAGCATCGACTTGAGATACAAACTGCCGAAGGTAAAACCCAAGAGGTGATGGGCACAGTCATCGTGGATGCGTCAGGACAGTCGGCCATGATCGCCAACCGTCTCGCTATCAAAGAGGTTTATCCTGATCTGAAGAAGGCCGCGATTTGGGGCTACTTCGAAGGCGCACATCGCGCTGGCGGTGGCAAGCCAGAAGTCACTTGCATTCTTCAAACGGAATCCAAAGACGCTTGGTTTTGGTACATCCCGCTGTACGATGGCACGGTTAGTGTAGGGTTGGTGGGCGACAATGATTTTCTGCTCAAACGAGGCGGTTCGCCTCAGCAAACGTTCGAAACAGAAATTAAAAACTGCAAGGCCGTCCAGCGCCGGTTAGCCGATGCAACTCAAAAGGGCCGTTTTCAGATCGCAAAAGAGTTCTCCTACCGCACGACGACCAAAGCAGGAGATGGCTGGGTACTGGTTGGAGACGCGGGAGGGTTCATCGACCCGATTTATTCCTCAGGCGTCTACCTCGCGTTGAAATCAGGTTTGATGGCAGGTGAAGCAGTTGCTGAAGGACTGGGCAAGAATGATGTTTCAGCTAAACAGCTTGGCCGCTGGGAACGCGAATTCGAAAGCGGCGTGACTTGGATTCGAAAATTGGTGCGAGCCTATTACACGAAGGAATTCAGCATCGCCAGTTTCATCAAAGAACATCCTCAGCATATCGGAAATCTTACGGACCTGCTGATCGGAAAAGTTTACGAGGGATCGCCAGGTAAAATTTTCGAAGACATGGATCCGTGGATCGAGAAAGCTGTCGCCGGCGAATTAGAAGCAGCGAAGTAACTTGCCATTCGCAGCAAATTCGCAGCAAATTCGCAGCAAATTTGTATTTCAATCCTAGGTTGTGAATTTATAGCGTGGGTTCGTATAACCCATCAGTCGCCACGCGATAGCGCCGGGTCCTACGTGTTTAAGACCGGACGCTATCGCGTGGCGGCTGATGGAAATTTCTAAAAATTCACAGCCTCTCCATGAAACTACGTTTTTCAGAGCGTTATTTCACGACGTGAAATACCACAATCATTACGACCCAACTACGGCGACGCTTTCGGCGCCACCCAAGAACGTTCGCCAAATTTCATACTTAGGGTTGTTGAGACGCACCGAGATCAGCGGATTGTGACGCGGTCTTACAGGCTTCTTGATAAGTTTCATGTTGGCTTCTTTAGGAAGCTTGTCACCCTTTTTCCCGTTGCACTTAAGACAACAGCAAACCACGTTCTCCCACGTCGTTTTGCCGCCGCGGCTGGTGGGAATCACGTGGTCAAAGCTCAACTGAGCCAAAGGTTTTACCAGTCCGCAGTACTGGCAGGTGTTCTTATCACGGCCGAAAAGGTTGCGGCGATTAAAACGCAGCGTCAGTTTGGGAACTTTGTCGTAGAAGTTCAACCGTATGACACGCGGGACCTGAATAGGAAAGTTGACGCTGCGAATCCAATCGCTTTCATCGGCTCTGTCGCCTTCGCCGTCTGCCGATTCTTCCTCCAACGTAGCGTAAATGAATTGGCTCATCTCCACCCATGCCTCGAAATCATAGTTGGAGTATAGACCGTTTTCGACGTTGATCACTTCTGCCAATTCCCGATACAGTAGGACCAAGCCGCGCCGCACTGATACTACATGCACCGCCATGTAAAAACGATTCAGAACTAAGACGCTGCCATTAAGCGGTGATAAATTTTTTGAAGTGGCTACCTGACTTTGTTCCATCCAAAGCTCTCGACGTTGCAGAAACGAACACCTATTTGCAGGAGGACCGTTTCTTGGGACCGATGGATTGCGGGCACTGGCATGTAGCCTCTCTGTGCGACCGCAATCCGATCTTCGACCTTGATATACCTCGCCAGATTATATCAAGTGTTTTGGCAAAGACCAAATTTTCCAACGGTAATATTGTATTAGCTTCACCAATGGCCGTGTTTCCATCGCCCGCTTTGGCCGATCATCAACTTTAAGTGTAAAACCTTGCGTCCGACATTTAGCAGCTTCCGGAGTCAAATTTTTTGGATTCAAAATTTTTCTCTTGCTGCCACGATTCTTCTTCCTGGCCCGTTATCACTTGCCCATGGTTCGCCAAAGGGTAACTTAAGAAAAAATGAGGTGCACAAAGTGGTATCAAACAACAATTAGGAATTAAAATTTCGTTTCAACGATCAAAAGAATTTTCTTGCATAGGCAACCATCATCCCGTTACTATGGAAGCGGAGACTTACCGGAGCTAACAGACAGGACGGATTCATGATCACCTTCACATGCGATCGCTGCAAAAAAACGATTGACGTTACCAATGAGATTCGCTTTGTCGTATCGATTGAGGTTCAAGCCGCGTTCGGGGCAGACGAAACGGATGTCCAGCATGAACATTTGGACGAGCTTTCCGAAGCGTTGTGCGAACTCAATTCCGAAGAACAAGAAGAGATCAGTCACCAGGTCTACGAGAAACGCAGCTTCGATCTGTGTGACACTTGCCGAACAGAATACGGCGAAAACTTGCTGGGCATTGAAACGGCTTCCGCGCTAGAGTTCAGCGACAACTAGAAAAACAGTAGTACTTCAGCGGTCTGAAATTGTGGTGCTAAATCCGAAGGATTACGCAAATCAGCCGCTGGGCGATGGCCTAATGGCACTTACTTTAACTTGATGCAACGCATCAGCCCGTCAGCCGCCACGCGATAGCGTCCGGTCCTACGCGCCTAAACCGGACGCTATCGCGTGGCGGCTGATTCGAATTGGCTACGCCAATAAGTTCATTTCTCTAAAGTAAGTGCCATTGGGCGATGGCCCCCGGTTTCGTCTGCTCAAATTACAACAGAACCGGATGCTATCGCGTGGCGGCTGATAAGTGCAAATTCAGATAGCTGAATTGTTACGAAAAACAAAACTCTTCCTTAACTCATCCTTACTTGATGCCTGAGAACAAGCACCTCAAATCAGCGGCATAGATCTATCAAACTCTTCCGACGGGAAATAAATTCTGCAGCTAAGAAGGACGTTGGTTTTGGCAATTGCGCGTTGACCTCTCGCAGGACGCGGTCATCGCCAGACTGAATCAACTCGTAAACCCACCTGTCATTGATCAAAGTTGGCTGCGCAAACGGAATGAATCCTGCGAGTAGAAAATCACTGCGGGTTTTCGCATGTGCCTCTAAATGGCGTGACCAATTTCTTCTAAGATTCTGTTCGGCGGTAACAAAGTTCTTGGCCAATGCTCGGGCGTCGAAATCACCATCCAAATACACCGGCACAACAAAGGCTTTGCCAACGTCGATGTCATCTGGGATCGCTCCAAAGATTTTTCGCTGCCCCAACGCGCGGCACTGCACTTTTAAAACACCGCCACGCCAGTCACGCGCAACGCGGTAGGCAACCACAACCTCACGTCCGCCTTCAAGCGTTTCGGTGCGAGAGGGATGAAAACGGAAGAATGCTCCGGTTCCACGTTTGATTGTGCCGCTGGCAATGACGGGATGGTGCTGGGGAATCTCTTTGTAAGACCTACGCTCGGCAGAATGTATCGATAGATTTGCGTTGCCAGTAACGGTTGCGAATTCAAGTTTATCACTGTTTGCTGACATCCCAAATCCGGCGTTGGAATCATCAGAAGCGTCAACGGTGATGTTGCCGTTGATGTGGCTGACCGTTTGTGATTTCGGACTATAGTCGGCGACAGGCAGCGCGTGACCATTCCACGAAACATCAAAACGGAACTCGTCGACATTATCGCGATCGCGCGGGCGAATCTCGGCGGTTACGGGAATCACAATTTCAATTATTTTATAGCTCGTGGCAGGTGGCACACCCGCAGCAGTCAGTTCTCCAGCCGGCAACATGGCAGGAACATCGAACTTGATCTCGGGCTGGTCCGCGCGACTAAAACGCGTGAACAAAATCATCAGCAGCGTGAAAAAAACGTAGTTGAATCTCATGACAGATACCATTGCGTTCACGTCAGCGCTCCATCGGCTGACGTAAAAATCTTCGAAAATGACTCCGTCATGGAGCCGGTTTGGGTCAAAACAAAAATCGTCTGCCGTAGCTATTCGATCTGAAATCTGCGTAATTCAGCAACGAACGGTTGTCCAGAAACGGTCCTACGAATGCAAGCAGATAATGGTTCGCGGAGGGTAAACTATTTCAAGTCAGAAATAATTAAGCCGAAGGCAAAGTTGGGGATACTTGGGCAAAGGAATCAATCGCCAGATACGCTTCCACGTTCGCAACGTCTTTGTTTCCAGGTCGAAGGCTCAACATTGTCTGCATCCCGGCCAATTTCGCCGCGTCAAGTTCCTCAGCCACGTCGCTGATGAACAGAATTTGCGATGCTTCCATCCAGTCGCCCGCAATTTTGCAATAGCTTTCAGATTCTCGTTTGTGCCCAATGGTCGTGTCGTAGTGACCACTGAAATGCGGAAGCAAATCGCCAGCCACGCTATGGCCGAAAAATAATTTCTGGGCGTAGATACTACCCGAGGAGTAAATACGAACGTCAATCCCCGCCGCTTTCCAAGCTTCAATCGCCGGCGCGACGTCTTCGTACAGGTGAGCCACCATTTCGCCACTGCGGAAACCTGATTCCCAGACCAAGCCCTGCAGCTTTTTCAAACCCGTCGACTTTACATCATCGTCCATCAATCCGATCAGCGCGCGATGGACACAGTCTGCTCTGATATCGTCAGAGTCACCATCGCACTGAGCGAACATGGCTTCCACCGAATCAAATTTTAAATCAGTCGCCAGCAGCGGCAATGCTGACTGCACTTCTTCGGTGGAGAAATTTGATTCGAGAAAAGAAGCAAAGTTCTTCCGTGCATACGGGAACATCACTTCATAGACAAAGTCGATCGAAGACGTCGTGCCCTCGATGTCCAACAGAATCGCCTTAACAGAGTTGCTCATAGCGGCTCGTTATTGATCCATAACAGATTTGAGATTGTCGCCTTCACTGCCGTTTTCTAGATAAGACGGTCCCATGCACAGCGGAGCATACTTTTGGTGAACCGGTTCTTCGATGTAGTGAGGCGTCCAACCCTCTTTGTCTTCAAACAAACGAATGCAGCGAATCGTCTTATCGCTGCACAGATTGAACCAGTGATAGGTCCCGTTAGGAACGCTGATTAAGTCTCCGGATTCAACCGTGATTGAGAACACAGGTGCCGTCTGCGGGTTGACGTGAAAAACGCCGCTGCCTTTGACAGTGAATCGGACTTCATCTTCGGTGTGCAGATGTTCCTTATCGAACTTCTGCAACATGTCATCGAGGCCAGGTGTTTCGGGCGTAACGTTGATCACATCCGCCGTCACGAATCCATGCTCTTCTTTCAATCGCTCGATCTCAGGCGAATAGGCCGCCAGAATTTCTTCATTGGTGGCGTCGGGGCCGATGCGACCTTCCACATCCCACTGTTCGTAGATGATCCCGTGCGGAGCCAGATAGTCAGAAATCTGCTGGGCTTCGGTGATGTTTCGATTTTCGTCTGGAATGAAAACGCGAGCCATGATTGTTCTCACTTAAAATTGGTTCGGTGTTAACTGATAGCCAATTTTAACGTGAATATCGAAACAGTGGCAGGCTATAAAGCGACGAAAGTTAGTCCGCATTCTCTGTGGTAAGACCCAATTCGTCTACTTTCCAAGACTTAGCTTCCGCCAGATCACTTCAAAAAGAAACTCGTAGATTTCAATGTGCCGCCGGGCCGCAAAAACATCACGCCCCCACGTATAAAGGCCATGGTTACGTATCAGAAAACCGTGTGTCATCTTTTCCGGCGAGTTTTTGAGTACTTCGGCCACTTGTTTGGCCAACGCCGGAATGTCTTGGGTGTTCTCGAAAATCGGCAGCCAGTGCGTCGCCTCATGGGTCGTGATCCCTTCCAACCCCTTCAACATCTCGAATCCAGAAAACTCAATACCGCCCTCAACGCAAAAGTGATCTGACAGGAGTGTGCCCCAAATACTGTGCGTATGCAAAATGCTTCCCGACGCCATTTTGGGGCCTTCGGGACTGGCAGGATCATTCCAGCACCGATGGCCCGCCAAAACAACGTGCAGCATCGTTTCGGCGGAAGACTTTGGTTGATTAGGCTCGATCGGCTGTCCATTAGCGCCCAAATGGACAAAATCCAAGCTCGACAGCCGCCCCTTGTCACGACCGCTGGCAGTTACAACAAGCTCGATCGGATCAGTAGACGTGACCACGCTGTAGTTACTGCTGGTGCCAACGCTCCAACCGCGCTGATGAAACAGCCTGCCACAGGCCCGAAGTTGGTCGATCTGCGGTTGGTGTGCGGCCAGTGGATGGTCCATTGCAATTGGAGCGTCCGATGAGGTGTCTAAAGCTGGATCGGTTTCGTTGGAAACCATAGAATTATTCCTTGAGTTGCGAGCCGTTGCTGCGGTTATTTTAGATGCCGCTGTGCCTTGGTGCCAGCGTAGTGGACGAAACAACAAGCCCACTACTGGTATAATTTGCCATACGAAAGAATTAAGATATTGTTTTCCGCCATCCAAGGAACAACTCATCGACCAATCACCACCAACATTGAAACTCAGCCCCATCCGGCACCTACTGCCGCCGGTAGTGTTGGGCGCGGTAGCGCTGAGCGGTGCCTATGCCGCGTTCGGTACGACGATCTTGGAAAAGAGCTTATCCTCACTTGCGATGCCTGTTGGTTTCATTTGGCTAATTCTATTGGCGTGGGTTTACGGCGCGTTTTGTTTACGACAACGCACGACGGTAATCGCTGCAGGACTATGCTTAGCAATGATTTGGGGTTTTGGAAATTTCATGACCGCAAACGAACTTGTGAAGAGCTTAGAACGACCGTTTCTCGGTTTCGAACCAGCGGCTTTGAAACCTCTAGATGCCATCGTGGTTTTGGGCGGAGGGACAACGACCAATCCCAACGCTCAAGCCCAATTGGCGCGTTCAGGTGAACGGGTAGCAATGGCGGCAAAGTTGTTTTTGGCCGGAAAAACTGAGCGTATCATCTGCACTGGTACGCAAACCTATATCTCATCCGGGGACGACCTTGATACTTCCGCTGAATCCAAAGCAGTGTTGGTAGAACTGGCCATTGATCCGGACTCGATTGACACTATCCCAGGGGCGAACACCTATCAAGAAATGCAGCAACTAAAAAAATGGCTGTCTCAACACCCCGAAGCACGCCGTATCGGCATCATAACGAGTGCTTGGCATTTGAAACGCGCGATGCGATTGGCCAATGCGACCGGTATTGAAGCCACGCCCATACCGGCAGATTTTCTTACACGTTTTCCGACCGTGTCTCCCGATTGGATTATCCCTTCGTCAGGGAATCTAGAATACTCAACGCTGGCAATCAAAGAATATTTGGCGGCGCTGGTTGGGAGATAGGCAAACCTATCCAATGAAGGCCGACTAACCATTAGGTTTCTTTTTCTTGGGTTTCTTCTTATCGCGTTCCTTGGCCTTTGCCTTGTCCTTGGACCGCTTCGGTTTCGCCTTTGTTGACTTCCCTTTATCGTCCTTAGACTTATTTTTCCCTTTTTTTGACGTTTTGTTTTTGAGCTTCGATTTCGATTTATCTTTTGTTTTCGATTTCGGCTTTGTTTTTGATTTCGGCTTTGCTTTTGATTTGGGCTTTGTTTTAGCTTTTGCCTTCGAGTTCGTTCCAGACTTTTTCGGCAACGCTGACGGCGAAACCTGATCCAATTTCCGAATCAGCTTGTACTCCATAATCCTTTTATCGAGATCCACCAGATCGACTTTCACCTCAACACGATCGCCCAATCGGAATTGGTTCTGCGAACGGAATCCATTGAGCGTTTTGGAAGGTCGGTCGAACTGATACTTGTCCGGCGGCAATTTCGAAACAGGAACTAATCCTTCGGCAGGTATCTCGACGCCTTGAGCAAAGATCCCGAACGCCTCAACGCCCGTCACGATCGCGGTTAAGGTTTCGCCAACACGCTTCTCCATGAAGCTGAGCAACTTTAATTTCTTTAGTTCTCGTTCGGCATCTGCGGCGCGTTTCTCAAGATCGCTGCAATGTTTACCCGTCGCTGACAACCGATCAAAGTCTGCCGGCGGACGCTTGCCGTCAATCAAATCGCCCACCATACGGTGAATGACAAGATCAGGATAGCGCCGAATCGGTGATGTGAAATGACAATAAGCTTCGCTGGCCAAAGCGAAATGGCCAGCCTCTTTTGGACTATAGATCGCTTTCTGCATGCTGCGTAGAATCGCGAAGTGAATCGCATAACTCTGCGGCAAATGTTCCGTCTCTTCGACGACACGTTTTAGCTCGAAACGGTCCTGTAAACTGCCGCACTCAATACCCAACTGTCGAACAAACTGAGTCAACTCCGTCAACTTCGCTTCGCTCGGCTGTTCGTGAATTCTACGAAGCAAGTACAGCTTCTCATCGACCAAGTGCCTGGCCACCGCTTCATTAGCGGCCAACATGAACTCCTCGATCACTTGGTGGCTTTCAGTGTTCTCAGTCGTATGGGCACCGCTAACGCGTCCATCGTCATCCAAATCAATGACGACTTCAGGCAGCACAAGGTTAATAGAGCCATTGTCCATCCTACGTTTTCGCAACGTCATCGCCAGCGTGTGCATGTTACGGACTAAATCAAACACTTCCGGCGTCAGCTTATTTTTCCAAGGCTTATCGTTGGCTAAATAGTCATCAATCTCCTCATAGTTGAACCGGTGAGCCGACTGGATCGCGCCACGATGAAGATCGGTCGCGATCGGCACACCTTCGGCGTTGAATTCAATGATCGCCGTCATCGTGTAACGTACACGGTCGGGCTGCAAACTAGCGAGGTTGTTGGAAATGATCTCCGGCAACATCGGAATCACACGGTCAGGTAAGTAGACACTGGTCCCGCGCGCGAAAGCCTCATTATCAAGATCCGATCGGTACGGAACAAAATGGGAAACGTCAGCAATGTGAACGCCCAACTTCCAATGGCCATTCTCAATTTTTTCCAGCGAAATCGCATCGTCGAAGTCGCGCGCCGTTCTGGGATCAATGGTGCAGACGGTCGTGTTGGTGAAGTCAGTCCGGCCATCTTTGACCGTTTCGTCAAATAGGTCTGCCTGTTTACGAGCATCATTGAGCACCTCTTCAGGGAAGTCTTCAGGCAGCCCAAACTCGCGGACGATCATCAACGTGTCTACGCCCGGTGTACCGCGGTCTCCCAACACTTCGACGATGACACCTTCTCCGACCGAATTAGCGGTAGGGAAGTGCACCATTTCAACGACAACCTTATCGCCCACTCGGCAGTTCTTAGCGCTCGCGTCGCCGACCATGACGCTCGAATCAAACGTTCCACCGTCGACCACAACAAACCCGTCATCATCGCTGACGCGGTAGCTTCCGACAAATTGGTGTGTCTTGCGTTGGACGACTTTGATGATGCGTCCAGAGGTTCGATTGTGGGTGACTTTTTTCTTTCGATCACGTCCCGAGGACTCGCGTCCACGCGATACTCGGACTAAGACGGTATCCAAATGAGCCGCGTCCAAAGTCTTCATTTTTGGAATGAAGATATCTTCGGATCGATCAGTGGCCGTGGAATCTTCTGGCGTGACAAATCCAAAACCTCCCGACGTTTTGCGGAACGTTCCGACAACCTCGTTGGTCTTCTTTGTCTTAGGCTTGGTGTCATCCGATTGAGACTTCGATTTTGACTTGCCCTTGCTCTTAGGCTCGGGCTTGATCTTGGGCTCAGGTTTTAGTTTCGACTTAGACCCACGCTGTTTGTCCTGGTCAGCACCTCTGGTCTTAGCAGCTTTTGGCTCCGCCTCGGAGTGTTGAACGGACGCCAAGCCAGGCTTCTTTTTTTTCTTAGTTTTTGTTGTTGGCTTCACAACCAAATGGTTGGCAGCGAAGGCGATCTTCTTGGCACGAACCAGTTGTTTGATGGAGCGGCGGACCTGCCGTTCTTCATCGATCAGCTTGAGTTTCTTTGCGATCGCGCGGGGTTTGAGAGGTTGATAATTGTCGGCAAGGACAAGGTCAACAATAAGTTGTTTAATTTCTTTATTATCTGTCATATAGAAAGTGTAATAATCGTTGATGATTTTTGCATCATATAAAGTAAAGTTCGATAAATTTAGTTGTTCTGAGGTTGGATGAAGTTCACGTTACGATGGTCGCGCTCCCAATATTTCACAAGATCGGGGCCAAACAAATGGACAGCCTCTGTTTCTAGGGCAGGGCGATTTGAGAATGCGTTCAATTTGAGAATGAACGGTCGGTTCACCACCAGAGATTTACAGCAATTTGGGCTGCACTTCGACCTCGACCAGTCGGTCGATAGCGGTTTGACACGGGTGAAGAGTCACAGGTTCACCACCGGGACCACTTTATTGCAAAACAATTGGGGCAGCTCAAAATCGGCCCCCTATCGGATCGCCATCGCGTAACCTCCAATCCGACATGAATTTGCAGCCCATCACATTTGAGATCTAAGCATGGCGAAATCTAACTTTGAGGTTCTCGCTTATGAAGAAACGCCGCTTGGCCCCATCTGCCTGCGACGAAGGGCGCTTCTTTCACAATCTGACGTTGTTGTCACCGAAGTGACGCTGAATCACGAATTTCTGATGAGCAGCCTCTACACGGATTCCGAACAAGCACTGGCCCGAATCGCGATTCAGATGCACGGCGGAAACCAATTGCAGGTCATGGTTGCCGGGCTGGGTTTGGGTTACTCGGCATACGAGGCGCTAACTTCTAACCAAGTGGCAAACGTCGAAGTGGTCGAACTGCTGCCGCAAGTGATCGGTTGGATGAAAGATGGATTGATTCCTCTATCTCAACATCTTACCGAAGAACCACGACTTTCGGTGGTACAGGCAGATGCCTATTCGAAACTGGCCAGCCCTCCAGAAAAGAAATACGACCTGATTCTGATCGACGTTGACCATTCGCCCGATGATCGCTTGGGCGCGGGTGAAAGCATCACGTTTTATTCCGGCGACGGTTTGTTGACGGCAAAAAAACACCTGCGGCCCGGCGGCGTGCTGGGAGTTTGGTCGTACGCCGAAAGTTCACCATTCGTGGACGCCTTACGCGATAGCTTCAGCACCGTGCGGATCGAACCTATCACGCATCAAAACGAATTGATTCACGAAGAACATACGGATTGGTTGTTCTTTGCATCGGATGCCTCAGCGTGATGAAATTCGTTGCCAATTCCAGCAGCCAACAATCAGACTTAGGATCACGGAACCAACTTGACCAATAGCCTGAGTATTTTCTGCCGTTTCATGTGAGAAACGCAGCGTTTCGCTCAGCTGATCCAACAGAAAATATATACTGGGCAATAGAGCGAACAGTGCCAACAATCCTGTACCGCAGCCTGCCAGTATTTTGTCTAGTCCAGTCGGCCTCCGGTAGGAGTTTTGCAGCTGAAACGATCGCATCTCACGTGCACTTCCCGCCAATAGGCGAGCTCTTCGGGCCAGATAATTGACTGCGGCCGAATACCCGATTCCGATAGCGAATAAGAAACAAAAACCCAATGCAACCGGGATCAGCATGCCAAAGTCGCTTGCTAAAAAACTTAGCACCACGCCCATGCACGTAGAAAAAAATGTGACGACTAACGCCAAGGCCCCCAAGACGAACGCCATCACCCAGTCCAAGATAGTCAACTTCTTGCAAGGGTTCGTCTCACTTGCTGACTTCTGGGGCGGTTGGTAAGGGTTGAAGTTATCAGTCAACTTTGCATTTGCCTATCTTAAACCCACCTCAATAGCGGCATCGGCGCAAGCCGTCCGGTTTTTCGCTGCGTTTCAATTCCCCGCGTAACCGGACGGCTTGCGCCGATACCGCTTGGATTTTTGCGGCGGATGCAATCAGGCCTACCCTTTGAGGAACTTTCGGCCCATCGCTGGATTGTAAACGGTCCAGGCACTGTCCTTATTCACGTCTTCTTCGATCAGTTGCTGCACGCTGTTGAGCTTCGCATCTAGATTATCCAAATGATGCAGCGTAATCGCCTCAAGCGTCATTGGTAACTTCGGGCTGCCGAACTCGTAGGAACCATGATGCGAGACGATCATGTGACGCAAGTGATTCGCCAAATCCTCCGGGAACGGTTCGCCGGATTGCTTCTCCGTTTCCCCGATCACTTGATCCAAAATCGATACGCCTTGGACCAAATGTCCCAGTAACTGCCCCGAATCCGAGTAACCAAGGTCCGGTGAATAGGTAAGTTCACGAATCTTTCCGATGTCGTGGATGAAAGCGCCCATCAACAGCACGTCCACATCGACACCTTCATAGTGCGGGCCGACCATGGCCGCGACTTCCATCAAGGACAACACATGTTCCAGCAAACCGCCGTGGTAAGCGTGATGGTTCTTGATCCCCGCCGGAGCGGCACGTAGCCCCGCGATGATATCCTCGTTCACCAAAAAACACTCGGCCAAGTTCAGCAAATGAACGTTGGACATGCCACGTAACAGTTCACTCGCCCGAGCCACCATTTTGTCTATCGAGGCCACCGCAAGGGTAACAAAATCTTCTTCATCAATCGAATTGTCTTCAGACTTGCGGACATCCTTCGCCAGCACCTGCATGCCGCCGTTGTATACTTGCGATGTTCCTTTGACGTGGACGTAATCGCCGTTGTTGAAGCATTCATAATGCTTTTCGTTAGCATTCCACATCATCGACGTGACCGAACCTGTCCTGTCAGAAAGTCTCAGTTGCAGATAATGGTTACCGTTGCGGTTAGTACGAAGCTGCTTCTCGGACGCCAGGAATACCTGATCAACAGACTCACCATCAGCTAATTGATTGACAAATCGACGGGTCATATTGGACTCAAATTTGGGCAAAGGAATTTTGAAATTGGGATAATCTTGGAATAAGAGTCCGGGGATTCTATGACGATCCTCCCGCCTCGACAATGGTCGAGTCCCTGCTATGAGAAAGGCGGCGAAAACAATAGACTACTGTGCAATCTGATATCACTTTAATCAGGCAAAGTTACTTAGCAACACAAGCACTCACGATGGCGAAAAACGCAATTTCACCGACACGCGACCAAGACTATCCGCAATGGTACCAGCAAGTCGTCAAAGCGGCGGATCTGGCCGAGAACTCTCCTGTTCGTGGATGCATGGTAATCAAGCCATGGGGCTATGGCATCTGGGAAAACATGCAGCGTGTGCTGGACCGGCGATTTAAAGATACCGGTCATGAAAACGCGTACTTCCCCGTTTTCATTCCCAAGAGCTTCTTAGAGAAGGAAGCCGAACATGTGGAAGGATTTGCCAAAGAATGTGCCGTGGTGACTCATCACCGTTTGGAACCAGGCCCCGACGGTGGATTGATTCCCGCAGGCGAACTGGAGGAACCGCTGATCGTTCGTCCCACCAGCGAAATGATCATCGGCGACGCATTCTCACGCTGGGTGCAGTCATACCGGGACCTACCTTTAAAAATTAACCAGTGGGCCAACGTTGTTCGGTGGGAACTTCGCACGCGTTTGTTTCTCCGCACCGCAGAATTTCTGTGGCAGGAAGGTCATACGGCCCACGCTACCAAGGTGGAAGCGTTAGAGGAAACGCGTTTAATGTTGGACGTCTACGCTGATTTCGCGGAGAACGTGATGGCGATGCCGGTCATCAAAGGCGCGAAAACGATCGGCGAACGTTTCCCGGGTGCCGACGTGACCTATTCCATTGAAGCGATGATGCAGGACCGCAAAGCGCTCCAAGCCGGCACCTCACATTTTCTTGGCCAGAATTTTTCCAAAGCCCAAGAGATCAAATTCCAAGACAAAGAAGGTGGCGAATCGTTTGCTTGGACAACCTCGTGGGGCGTTTCGACTCGACTGGTCGGAGCGCTGATCATGACGCACAGCGACGACGACGGTTTGGTGTTGCCACCGCGCCTGGCCCCAAAGCAAATTGTGATTCTTCCAATCATTAAAGACAACGACCAAGACGGGAAAGTGATGGAGTACTGCCAATCGTTGAAGAACGAACTGCGTGGGTTGACCTATCACGGTTACCCACTGGAAGCTTTCATTGATGACCGAGATCTGCGGGGCGGCGAAAAGAAGTGGCATCACGTTAAACGCGGTGTACCGATTCGCATTGAAGTAGGCGCCCGCGACATCGAAAAAGACAGCGTATTCGTTGGCCGCCGCGACCAGCCAAAATCTTACGGCGTTTCGCGCAGCGAATTCGTAACTAGCGTCGTGAAAACGCTGGACGAAATGCAGCAGGGCATGTTCGACAGAGCGCTGGCGATGCGTGAAGAGAACTCGCGCACGATTAAGTCTTGGGACAAGTTCCAAAAGTTCTTTACCGCCAAGAACAAAGACAAACCAGAAATCCACGGCGGGTTTGCAGAGTGCTATTTCGTAGACTGCCCGGAAGTTGATGAAAAATTAAAACCACTAAAGGTCACACCGCGCTGTATCCCGCTTGATGTGGAACACGAAGAAGGCGTTTGTATCTTCACCGGACAGAAAACGAAGGTGAAAGGGATTTTTGGCAAAGCATATTAGTCACAACAGTCAGCGGCAGGGGCGCGAGCCGCCGGTTTTACTGGCCATTAAACGCTGGTATACGGTGCAACGAACCGGCGGCTAGCGCCTTGCCGCTCACATTTACCGGTTGTGTCTGGGCCCAAACTCGGGCCGGCAAACTAATCAACATTCCATTAAAGGAACCACCTTGGGTGGCATCACACAACATCGCCCCGTACTCCTGATTGTTGCTATGGTCAGCCGCTACGCCGATGCGCTCACATGGAGCATCGACAATCTTACAAAGACACACGGGCCGGTCGCGTTGCAAAGCCCCGTTTATGATTTCGTAGAAACCGAGTACTACCAAAAGACGATGGGCGACGACCTTAAGAAGCAATTCGTTGCGTTTGAGCAATTAGTATCTCCCGAGGCAATCGTCGCGTCGAAAATAAATTCAAACCAACTCGAATCACAATTCGCTCAAGAGAACCAATACCCTCAACAGCGACCGGTCAACCTTGACCCCGGCTACATCAGCGAAGCCAAACTTGTGCTCGCCACAACCAAGGACCGTGACCACCGGCTTTACATTGCCGACGGTATTTTTGCCGAAGTCACGTTGCATTACCGCAGCAAAGCCTGGTGCACCAGTCGGTGGACCTACCCCGATTATCTACGCCCTGACTTTCAGGAATTTTTCACAGACTGTCGTTTGCATCTGCGCGATCAGTACCGCCAAAGCCGCCCATCCTAACGAGACATACTGTCTGCGTCTTAAAATTGGCCTGCGTTGCCATTTACCCATTCGCCCCGCAACTGTATTCTTCAAACTGCGAGTAGGCGTTAGAATTGAGTCCGCTGCAGCAACCATACACTCTGATAAGTTACAAATACACCGCGTTTCGCTGTTCTGGAAGTTAGCTGATGAAAATCGTAGGGATCACAACTCGTATTTCCGCTGCCATCACCGTTATAGCGACACTCGTGTTCTCGTTGGGTTGTGACAATCCGGTCAGCTTTCTGCAAGTCTTGCTATCATCGCCCATTCAAAGTTCCGCTAGCGGATTCATCGCTGATGATGGCAACGAATCAGACGCGGCACCCACGTTCCCACCAGCCAATGACTTGGTGAAGGACTGGGAAAAGCCTGCGATCACCCTGTTTGTTTCCGGACGCTTGCATGGATATATAGAGCCTTGTGGATGTACGGGTTTGGACAAGCAAAAGGGTGGCTTACTACGTCGCCGCACATGCCAGAAAATCCTGCTCAATCGTGGTTGGGATTTGGTCAGCATTGACGCCGGAAATCAAATTCGCCGAGTCAGCCAACAAGCCAAATTAAAACTTCGTACAACTTACGAAGCGCTTTGCAAGACGATGGATTATTCAGCGGTCGGTCTGGGCGTCGATGATCTTAAACTTCCTGCGATCGATATGTTTCAAATCATGGCCGACGTGAACGACGGCGAGAGTCCGTTTGTTTGTGCGAACGTCCAAGTGTTTGACGATTCGATGTCCAAGCCATACACAATCGTCGAAAAGAACAGCAAGAAAATTGGCATCACGATGGCCGTTGGCGATGAACATTTGGATGATCTTCGCGCCAATGATGGATTGGAAGTTAAGACTGTTTCTCAGGGATTGTCGGCTATCGCCCGTCCGATGCTCGCTGAAAAGTGCGACCTCAACATCTTGATGGTGCAATCGGATCCTGAAACGTGCAAAAAAATCGCGGAGAAATTTCCGATCTTCGATTTGCTGATCACTTCCGGAGGCGCCGGTGACCCAACGCTGCAACCGGTCATCGTCACCACCGGAAAACACACAACACAGATTATTCAGGTCGGTGTCAAAGGCATGTACGCTGGAATCATTGGCATCTACGAAAAAAATGGAACGAAATCGCTTAAGTACGAACGCGTTCCCATGGACGCTCGTTTTGAGGACGCCGTTGAAATGCGAAAAGCGTTCCTTAAATACCAAAACGATTTGAAATTACTTTGGGAGCGTGGCGAACTGGAAGATATTAAACCACGCCGACACCCCAGCGGCAGCAAGTATGTTGGCTCGGCCGTGTGCGCCGACTGCCACGATGCTGAATATGATATCTGGGCCGATGGTATCGACGGCAATGGTGGCCCCCATGAAAGAGCCACGCGCGACTTAACGGACCCCGGCGAACGGACTTGGGTCAAACGAAATTTCGATCCCGAGTGTGTCAGCTGCCACGCGACGGGTTGGAATCCACAGCTGTACTATCCATACGAAACAGGTTTCACTGATATACTGGCTCACGATCACTTGAGCGGCAACGGCTGTGAGAACTGTCACGGCCCAGGATCAGCTCACGTTGAATCAGAAGAAGCTGGCGACGAAAACGAACAGCTTCGAAAGGCGATGATCGTCACAAAAGCAGAAGCCAAAGCGAAACTGTGCTTGTCCTGTCACGATCTGGATAACAGCCCTGACTATGCCCTGGCTGAAGATGGTTTTGAGCAGTTTTGGCCAGCAATCGCGCACGGCGAAGACGAGTAAAACATCGTCGTCGTTGGATCGGTGAGTAAAAGAGGCTCATCCGCAGCACGGGGCACTAGGGCAATTGTTCCTCTGCTGAGCCCCCGTTTTCTTGCGAAGGGGTTGGAAACGTTTCGTTGGAGCACGTTGTCATTTCGCACAATACTGAACATACTAACGTTATGTTTGAACGCTCCGACAAAACGAATCGCTCGCCGGACCTTACTGGTAAGACGATCGGCGATTATTTGATCCTTCGTCGGTTAGGGCGCGGGGGCATGGCGGACGTCTATCTGTCTCGACAGATTTCGCTGGACCGTTCGGTTGCCTTCAAAGTGCTTCACGCCGATCTGGCCAGTGATAACAGCTACGTCGATCGATTCAAACGTGAAGCCCGCGCAGCCGCAGCGCTGGTCCATTCGAACATCGTTCAAATCTTCGAAGTCGGTCAACACGATGACATCTACTTCATAGCTCAAGAGTACGTGCCGGGACGAAACCTCAAACAGTTTCTGATGAGAAACGGTGCCGTCGAACCGCCGCTGGCTATGGAGATTCTTGCGGGCACGGCCCAAGCGATCCAGAAAGCGGACGAATTTCATGTGGTGCATCGCGATATCAAACCCGAGAACATTATGTTGTCGGAGAAAGGCAACGTCAAAGTCACAGACTTTGGGCTGGCACAAGTGCGAAACGACAGCACCGACCAAGCCTTAACCAAGGTCGGCATCACGATGGGAACGCCGCTTTACATGAGCCCCGAACAAGTCGAAGGGGGACCGCTGGACGTGCGCAGTGACATCTATTCAATGGGAGTTACCGCGTACCATATGCTGTCCGGTTCGCCGCCATTCGAAGGTGATAATCCGCTGGCCATTGCGGTGCAACAGGTCAAAAACAACGCTACAAAACTGGAAACCGTGCGTCCCGATCTCCCTCAATCGCTGTGCGACTTAGTTCATCGAATGATCGAGAAGAAACCTGAAGACCGCCCTCAGAATGCTGGCGTTATTCTCTCCGACCTCAAACAGATCAACATTGATGAAGACTACGACCTCTCCAACGTCGACTTCCGCCGCCTAAGGACTTCGCGCTCTACCGACAGCAGCTCGCAGGTGGGGAAGCTCCAATCAGTGATGGACGGGAAACCCATTTCCGGCCCGGGCAAACGCATGTTAGCATTAATCAGCGTGAGTGCGTTGTGTTTGGCGGGTTGGTTCGGCGGCAGCTATTTAGCCAATGTACTTGCTCCAGTTGATCCTTTACAAGTTCAGCAGGTCGTCGAAACTCCAATTCCCAAGATGGATTCTGTCGACAAACAGTACGAATCGGTCTACTGGGCTATCTACGATCTACAAGACGAACAGGAAGTTTCTACCAAGGAAGCGTATTGGCAATCCGTGATCAAGTACTTTCCTATTGAAGAGGCTGGCGACGCGGCCAACAAGACAGAGCTCTATCACCGGCGGGCTAAATCGAGGTTGGGCGAGCTTTATTTGCAAGAAGAACGTTTTGAGCAAGCCGAAGCAATCTATCGCGAATTTTCAAATCTAAGCGATATGGATAAGAGCTATCGCGTCACCGGGTTATTGGGAATAGCTGTGGTGTTGAACGATCGTAAGGCGGAAGAGTTTGGCGGCGGTTTGGACGAACAGGAATCGGCAATTCGCAAACGGCTGAACGAGATTGAAGAGGATCGCAGTTTGCTCAACCCAACAATGCGAAATTACTACAATGAATTGTTAGTGCGATTCCCATCTTATTAATTGTCCCGGCTCGAATCGTGCAGCAATTCGTCCCGCGCCAAAAACCCATACGTTTACATAGCCCAGCCTGGAGGGCTTGTTGATTTATCAGCCGCCACGCGATAGCGTCCGGTCCCGAGCCATAACCGAGATTGATGGAGTTTGACTCCGTTTGTTAACTTCGAACGGATTGGAACTACCAACCTTCGTTCGTTCGACTGAGGTTTACTGAACAAGAGCTCTCACAGCAGGTTAAAAACCTGTTCCACGTGGGACAGGTTTTCAACCTGCCAAGCACCGCAACTCCCTCTACAGCCTGAACGTCTGGTTCACCCACCACAGCAAACGCGCTCCCAGCGAACGGTATCCGGTGAACAACCGAGCCTGGCCTCCGATGCCGATGCGTAACTTCTGATCCGTCGGCAGTGGCACGCGTGCATAATACTGCAGCTCCGGCTTTTGGTACTGAGCCACCATCTCAAGAACGAGATCGGGAATCTCATTCTGTTGCCCTAGCTGAGCAATCTCTTGTTGCGACATCTCGTAGCTGTCTCGGTTGATCGAAAGGTCCGTGACACCCACTTCTTCAATTTCGGCTTCAATTTTGTCCCAGGGGCGCGAATACAGCTTCATCTTCGCCCCGTTTCCGACCTTTGCAAATTTAATCTGCTGTTCGGTCAACAACACATAAGCCTGCCATTTCGAAAGATCAGCCACTTCGCAGAACCGCTGCCCGCGCGAAACGGACACGCTTTCATTCTTCCCCGACAACAACGGCTGCTGATCGGTGTTAGGAATATCACGCATGCTAGTTTTCGGATGCTGATAAGGAGTCTCCAGCACCGTTCCTCCCATGACCTGCGCTTTGAGTACCAACGAATCGTTTTGCGTGTTCAAACTATTGACCAATTGACTCAGTTCGACAATTTCTGAATTCAGCGTCGCCAGCTCATCCAAGTACTTACCGGAATTATCCATCGCTCCAGCCGCCATCGAAGACTGCAACTGAGCTTGTTTTGCCTTCAGTTTTCCCTCCGCATCAGCCAACTCTAATGCCAAATCCAAATTGGTCAATCGAGCTAAGACTTGCCCTTTCTCAACCACCTCACCAGGTTTTACCAAGCACTCTTCGAGAATTCCTTGCTCTTGTATGTAAATCGTCTCCAGTTTGTCAGGCACAACGATCAGCGCACATCGCAGATAGTGCGGTAGCGGCGTTAGCAAAATGACCGCCAGCAACAGCAACACAGCGCCTAAAATCGAAAAGAATCTTACTTTTTTCACTTGATGCATCCGCCCTGGAACAGACATGTACTTGTATAGTTTGTAGCCCGGCATCACGACGATCCCGATTAACGAAAACAACGCGATCCCCACCCCCAACGACTCTAAACCATACGGCTCCAGCCACGTCATTAGGAAAAAGATGATCGAAAACATGATCAACCATCGGTAACAAAACGATGCGACAGTGAACAGCGCGAACGCCCACGGACGATTGGTTGGCATAAGATGATCATCGGGAATCTCCAATCCTAACCAATTCCGACCCATCAACGTTGTGAGTGCCTTGGTAGATTTTTGACTAAGGTTGGGAATCTCTAGAATATCACTGAGAATGTAATACCCGTCAAAACGTAGCAGCGGATTACCATTAAACAGCACCGTACTTACCGAGCTCACCAGCATCACCTTCAGACAAATCTCCTGAATCAAACCCGGTTGCACGAACCACCACGTAAAGGTTGCGATCGTAGCCAGAATAATCTCGACGTACATCCCCGCCGCACCGATCGCGGCGCGATGCCATTTATTATTTAGCCGCCAGCTATCTGATACGTTGCAATATAAACACGGCGTCAGCACCAGCAGCATGAACCCAATCTCATGGCACTCGCCACCTAATCGCTTACACGATAAGCCATGCCCAAACTCATGGAACATTTTGGTAACCGCCAACACACCGACGAACAGATACCACTGCTTGGGATCAAAAAACGCCTCGAAACCTGGCAGCTTCGCTTGAAACGCCGACCAATTGATCAGCACGCTCAATAGCGCCACCGACGCAGCAAAAATAACGACACACATACAGGTGAACGTAAAAATCCACCAAAGGTATCGGTTGAGGAAATTCAATATGCCTTCAGGGTCAAATCCCCGATAGCGGATGGCCAAAATATTGGACATCATCTGCAGACGTTCCATCCGCGTATTTTTTTCGCCGCGCTTCATCAACTCCGAACCCTGACCGGCGACATCTGACGTCACCAGCCCGTCGTTGTGAAAACGCGTCAGCAGTTGTTGGAGGTCTTGGCGAGTAATTCGTTTAGGCGCATATTCGGCGTGGTACTTATCCTGCAGCCCGTCGATCGTTTGTTCGCCGTCCAACTGTTTGAGCAAATAGAAAACCGATGGCGGAAATTGGAAGTACTTCTGACCCAGCGGTTCTTTAACCACCCAAAACTCTACGCCCTGATACGTCTGACGATCAAACGTTAAATCCGGACGCATTTTCAGTTTGACCGGTGGCCCAGAAGGCATTTTTTGTGAGGGTGGTACAACAACCGACATCTAAAACCACCACGTCCTTAACCAGTCCCACGGCTGATAGAAGCAGTAAAACCCCAAAGGAACTTTGCCGCAAAAAATCCTAACCGTAACGCCAGCACCCGGTCGCGGTTTCTCAAGCGGTTGAATATCGACGTCGGAGACGATGCCACGATAATGAGGCACGCCCTGATCGTCTGGGAACGTTCGGTCACTAAGACTCGCTAATTTCCCCACCAGCTTTTCATTCGGATTGGATCCTGAAGTAAATTCAACATACAACTTCCCGTCGCCGTCGTTCTTGAGCGATTCGGTGATCGCTTCGTCGACGTATGCGATCTTGTGTTGGGGGATTCGAATTTCTAACTCCCAAGGCCCGTCTTGGCGACTGACCTGCAGCAACATTTGGCTGGCGTTGACCGGCAGTTCCGCCAACCGGCGTTTAGGGTCACGCGTGATAATCGTCCCGTCGATCGGAGCGGTGATTTCTAACGCTTGTTGTTTTTCCTCAAGCAATTCTTGCAATTGCAACTTCGCGATTAACTGCTCTTGCAGCAGCGCCAACTGAGCCCCCGTATCGCGCTCCTCCTTGGGGTCTCGGCTTCCCCGCGCGATCAGGAATTTAGCGCTCTGAATTTGAGATCTCAACGTGGCCATCTGCGATTTTGTCTGGTTCATCTGAACCGACAAATCAACATTCTGCATTTTTAGCAGCGGCTGACCTTTTTTAACGATTGAGTTTTCGTCGATCAAGATCTCAGTAATGATACCCGGCGTCTGAGCGTACACCGATTGCCGAGCTTCTGGCTGCATCACACCGTCGACCCGCATTTTCAGCTCGATGGGCCAGAAAAACATCGCCAACGTAAGCAGCGACAAAGCCACCAGTCCGGTGACCGATTTTGCCAGGTGATCGCGGAACAGAAGCTTCTGCAGCCACCCCAATCGCTTCCAGAGCGGAGCCAGAAAGATCTCATTGTGGCGGCGAGCATTATTAAGCGCCAACTGAGACTGCCCAACGACCAAATTACAATCTTCAGAGATTTGATCGCGCGTCACATCAGCATCGAAGTACTCAATAATGACGCAGCCAAGCTTCACCATTTTTTCGCGTTTACGTTTTTTCATCTCCAGAGTTGGCGAATCGTCGGGCCGTTTTGCCAAAGGCAACACCGCTAAGGTACGACTGTTGGATTCATCCAAATAGTCGTTGATCTTTTTTGCTACGCTCGGTGCCAATCCTTCGGTGTCGCCGGTAATCCAAAACGGCGTATCTCCGCTGACACTGGCCGTCGCTACACTTCCAAGTTTCTTAACCACGTTGGCTCGATTGTCGAACTTGTCTTGGCTGCTGATGGCGACGACTTTGCAGCGACGACCGTTCCACTTCGCCACACTGACGCGGTCAGCGTTCAATAAGCGCCGCGCCTCATTGGCGATGCTGTATGCCGTTTCTTTGGTGTCGATGGTTCGGTGAACTTCGTTAATGAAGTCCACTTTTTCGGTCCATTTGTCAGCCGATTTACTTAGTCGATTCAGGTCTTGGTGTTCATGCCAGCGCCGAAACAGTTGAGCGATCTGATTGAGGAATCGCAGGTAGCCATCTTTCGCCGAAGGAGTGATGTCGCCACGTTGAACTAATTCTAACGCACCGCAACAGGATTCTTTGCGATCAAAAATAGGCGATAGCAACATCAAAAACCGCTCGTCAACTGTGCCGTTGGCGGTATTCTCGGGCTCCTTATCGGGTGCGAAAGCGTCTGAACTTAATCCCCGTGACTTCTGACCATCGATGACGGCCATAAGTGCTTCGTTATGCAGTTGATTTTCGTGGTTCAAAATCCCGCGCGCCGTTTCGTGAGGAGCCCGGCCAGAATGATGAGTCAGTCTTGGAGTGCGATCGCCGCTGACCTGCCACAATAAAGCGCCGTGGGCACCGGTAATGCGGACGACATCCGAAAGCACGGTGGAACAAAATTGATCGAAATCTTCGACCGTGCGCGTCATCTCCGTCAACTGACGGACAGTCGTACGGACTTCGTCTTTAATTTTATCAGAGGCGGCTTGCGTTTGGTTTTGTTGACCTGCAGACATGCGGTTCCAGGTAGGTTCAGCGGAATTGCGAAAATCGAATAAGCGGAAACGAAACTCAGACGGGATTCTTGGTAAGGGCGGGTCACAAAGAACGCCTCGAAACCTAACA